>Ga0222428_100180_pt1 | contig 57449 bp, 47 predicted proteins | sample 2B5Ametagenome_FD_182471 | JGI IMG/M metagenome (GOLD analysis project Ga0222428, IMG submission 182471) | Enriched microbial communities from leaf-cutter ant dump, University of Wisconsin, Madison, United States - 2B5A (version 2) | ecosystem: Environmental > Terrestrial > Nest > Insects nest >...
CTTGCAGTCGAAGCGCAGCGTGAGCTTTTCCTTGCCGTTGACGAGCTGCAGCGGCTCGGCCTTGATGGTGCCCTTCACGCCGATCACGCCCTTGGCCTGCTTGGGGCACAGGCTCATGGAAAAGCGCACGCAGTGCTTGGTGATCATCAGGCTGACTTCGCCTTCTTCCTCCTTCGACTCGTAGGCGGCGTCGATCACCTTCACGCCGTGGCGCGCGTAGAAGTCGTGCGCCTTGTGGTTGAACACGTTGGCCAGGTAGGTCAGCGTGTCCTCGGGGAAGGGGGCGGGCGGCTCCACGGGCGCGGCGCGCGGCAGGCGCACGAAACCCTTGGCGCGTGCCTGTTCGAGCGCGGCCAGCGCGTCGCGGCGCAACTGGTTGAGCGCGGAGGCCGGAACGAACCAGGGCTGCGAGAGCCGCAGCGCAATGTCGTGCACGGCGAAGAGGGTCGCGCCGAAGCGGCCCAGTTGCTCGCGCAGCGTGGCCTCGGCCTTCGCCGCGTCCGTGGCGCCCTGGTGCGCTTGCACGGTGGCGGCGTGGCCCACGAAGCCGTCCTCGTCCGTCAGCGTGAGCGCGAAACCGTCAAGAGTTTCGCTGAACTCGGCCCACAGGCCGATGCGCCGTTCGCTGGACTTCTTCTCCAGCGTGCGTACCCAGTCCATGTCGCGGTTGCGGTTGATCTCCAGGCCCTTGCGCAGGTCCTTGAAGCCGTCGATCGCGTCCTTGGGGAACACGCGCCAGATGCCTTTTTTCGCATGCACGGACTCGGCGCGGTTGATGTGCACGCCCACCAGTTCCTTTTGCAGGTCGTAGTAGCACAGGCCGTCGCCGTTGTGCAGCACGGTGGCCTTGTCGCTGGTCTCCAGCTCGAACCACTTGTCGCCGACTTGGGTGACCCAGCCGATGGCGCGGCCGGGCGTCTTGGGCGTGTCGAAGGCGCCGATGTTCTCCTGGCGGCCGTTGACGAAGTAGTCGGTGAACTCGCGGTTGAAGTTCTGATCCGGGTCGGGCGTGAAGCTGAACGTGGTGCGCCCGCTCGACGACCGCGTGAATTCGCCCTGTTCGATGATCTCGTCGAGCAGCTTGCGATAGTGCGCCGTGATGTTCTTCACGTAGCCCATGTCCTTGTAGCGGCCCTCGATCTTGAAGCTGCGCACGCCCGCATCGATCAGCGCGCGCAGGTTGTCCGACTGGTTGTTGTCCTTCATCGACAGCACGTGCTTCTCGTGCGCGACGATGCGGCCTTGCCCATCGAGCACCTCGTAGGGCAGGCGGCAGGCCTGGTTGCAGTCGCCCCGGTTGGCGCTGCGGCCCGTATGGGCGTGGCTGATGAAGCACTGGCCCGAATACGCCACGCACAGCGCGCCGTGCACGAAGAATTCGATGGTGGTGCGCGCGGGGTCGGTGGCGGCGCGGATGGCCTGGATCTGCTGCAAATCCAGCTCGCGCGCGACCACGATCTGCGACAGGCCCGCGTCCTGCAGGAAGCGCGCCTTCTCCGGCGTGCGGATGTCGGTCTGCGTGCTGGCGTGCAGCTGGATCGGCGGCAAGTCCAGCTCCAGCAGCCCCATGTCCTGGATGATGAGCGCGTCGGCCCCGGCCTCGTACACCTGCCAGGCCATGCGGCGCGCGTCCTCCAGTTCGTCGTCGCGCAGGATGGTGTTGAGCGTGACGAAGATGCGGCTGTTGAAGCGGTGCGCATGCGCGATGAGCCGCTCCAGGTCGCGCAACCCGTTGCCCGCCGTGGCCCGCGCGCCGAAGGCAGGGCCGCCGATGTAGACGGCGTCGGCACCGTGGTTCACGGCCTCGATGCCGATGTCGGCGTCGCGCGCGGGGGAGAGCAGTTCGAGCTGGTGGGGCAGGAGGGACATAGGGCGCGGATTATCCCCGGCAGGCCTTTTCACGCGGGCGCGTACGGCATTGCCGGGCATGGCCGCGCCGGGCAAACGCTGCTATCCAGCCGCCATGCTTGCCGCTAGGATGCGCTCTCCAATCCACTACCTGGGGCGCGCTATGGACTCTGCGAACGATCGTGACACGCAAGGCAGCTACCTGCTGCACCGGCTCTTCGGCACTGCGCGGGTCGTGCAGCGGCGCGACTTCCTGGCCTCGGGCGCGGCCCTGATGGCCGGGATGCATGCTGGCGGCGCCGTCGCCGCATCGGGGCCGGGCGCTGCCGTCCCCACCGAGGAAGACCGCGCCCACATGCGCCAGGCCATCGAGCTCATGCGCAAGGCCGGGGTGGTGGAGCGCACGGGCGGCCCCTTTGGCTGCGTCATCGTGCGCGATGGCGAGGTGCTGGCCGCCACCGGCAACAGCGTGCTGCGCGACAACGACCCCTCGGCCCACGCCGAGGTCAACGCCATCCGCGCGGCCTGCCGCAAGGTGGGGGCGCCGCACATCCGGGGCGCCACCATGTTCACCAGTTGCGAGCCGTGCCCGATGTGCTATTCCACCGCCTACTGGGCGCGCGTCGGGCGCGTCTACTACGCCGCAGCCTGGACCGACTATGCCGACCTGTTCGACGACCTGAACATCAGCGACGACATGAAGCGGCCCTACGACCAGCGCACCGTGCCCGTGCAGCCGCTGCTGCGCGAAGAGGCGCAGAAAGTCTGGAGCGAATTCCGCCAGATGCCCAACCGCGCCAAGTACTGAGTCCAGGCCCAGCTCCCCCGCCCGCCGGGGGGCCGCAATTGCCGCTACAGTCCTGCCCACCATGCCATCACTCTTTGCCTTGAAGTCCGGGGGGCGCCCATGCGTGCGCTGATCGGTATCGCCAGCCTGCTCGTGGTGCTGGCCATCGTCGGCGTTTTGGCCAAGAAGCAGCTCGCCGCCACCCAGGCGCCCGCACCGGCGCTGCAGGCCCCAGGCCCGGCCGCGCCCACGGGCACCGTGCGCGAGCAGAGCCAGCAGATCCAGCAGCAGGTGCAGCAGCAGATGGAAGGGCTGATGCAGAAGTCGCGCCCGCTGCCCGACGATGAATCCAAATAAAAACACGTGCTAACCCTTGCTGGTTAAGCGCAAGCAGCTATCAAATGCAGAGCGATGACGACGCCGCCTGGATGCGCGCCGCGCTGGCCCTGGCGCACGAGGCGGCGCAGGCCGGCGAGGTGCCGGTGGGCGCGGTGGTGGTCCGGGACGGCGCCATCATCGGGCGCGGGCGCAACGCCCCCGTGCGCAGCCACGACCCTACGCAGCACGCCGAGGTGATGGCGCTGCGCGAGGCCGCGCGCCACCTGGGCAACTACCGGCTCGACGGCTGCACGCTCTACGTCACGCTGGAGCCCTGCGCCATGTGCAGCGGCGCCATGCTGCATGCGCGCCTGGCGCGCGTGGTGTTCGGCGCGCCCGACCCCAAGACCGGCGTGGCCGGCTCGGTGCTCGACCTGTTCGCTGAGCCCCGGCTCAACCACCACACGCGCATCGAAGGCGGGGTGCTGGCCGGGGAGTGCGCCGCGCTGCTGCAGGGCTTTTTCAGCCAGCGCCGCCGTGCCCAGCGCGCACAGGCCCAGCCGCTGCGCGAGGACGCGCTGCGCACGCCCGAGGCGCGCTTTGCCGGCCCTGCGGGCGCGTACCTTTTCTTCGACGGGCTGCGGCTGCACTACCTTGATGAAGGCCCGCGCGATGCGCCGTTGACGTGGCTTTGCCTGCACGCCAGCCCCGCGTGGAGCGAGGCCTGGCGCGGCATGCTGCCCGTGTTCACGCAGGCGGGCCACCGCGTGGTGGCGCCCGACCTGATCGGCTTCGGCCGCAGCGACAAGCCCAAGAAAGAGGCCCTGCATGCGCCGGCATGGCACCGGCAGGCGCTGGCCGCGCTGCTGCAGCAACTGGCGCTGCGCAACGTGGTGATCCTGGCCCAGCCGGGCGCGGTGCTGCCGGCGCTGGGCGCGCCGCTGGTGCAGGTGCTGCAGGGCGCCGTGGACGACGGCGCGCCGTTCCCCGACGCGGGCCACCGCGCCGGGCCGCGCGCCTTCGCCCGGTTCGCGGCAGAGCAGCGTGCGCCGGCCTTCACCGTGCCTGATGCCGGCGCCGGTTCGGCCCGGGCCGCTGTGGAATACTCTGCGCGCTATGCACGACCATCACCATGACGATTGTGGCCACTGCGGCCACGACCACGGCCCCAAGCGCATCTACATCTATTCCCCCTCCAGCGCGGTGCGCGACAAGCCCGCCTTCAAGCGCGGCATCGCGCGCCTGAAGGCCCTGGGCCATGAGGTGGAGGTCGATCCCGACGCCCTGGCCACCCACACGCGCTTCGCTGGCGACGACGCCACGCGGCTGGCCGCCATCCACCGCGCGGCGGCCAGCGGCGCCGACGTGGCGCTGGTCTCGCGCGGCGGCTACGGGCTCACGCGCATCCTGCCGGGCATCGACTACGCCAAGGTGGCCCAGGCCATCGCCGGGGGCATGCATTTCGTCGGCCTGAGCGACTTCACCGCCTTCCAGTGCGCCGTGCTGGCGCGCACCGGCGCCACCACCTGGGCCGGGCCCGCGCTTACGGCCGACCTGGGCGTGGCGGGCGAGGTGGACGACATCATGCTCGCCTGCCTGGAAGACCTGCTCACCGGCCATGGCGAGGGCGCGGGCTGGCGCATGCCCAAGGAAAAGCCGCGCGCTGACGGCCAGGCCGCCGTGCCGGACACCTATATCGAATCCGCCACGCTGTGGGGCGGCAACCTGGCCATGCTGGCCAGCCTGGTAGGCACCCCGTACCTGCCGGCGGTGGAGGGCGGCATCCTGTTCCTGGAGGACGTGGGCGAGCACCCCTACCGCGTCGAGCGCATGCTCGCCCAGTTGCTGTACGCGGGCGTGCTGGCGCGCCAGAAGGCGGTGGTGCTGGGCCAGTTCAGCGGCTACCAACTGGCCCCGCACGACAAGGGCTTCAAGCTGCAGAGCGTGGTGGACTGGCTGCGCACGCAGATCGCGGCCCCGGTGCTCACCAACCTGCCGTTCGGCCACGTGCCCACCAAGGTGCTGCTGCCCGTGGGCGCGCGGGTGTCGCTGTCGGTCGAGGGGCGCGATGCGCTCATCTACTGGGGCCACGCGCATTGACCGTTGCCGGCCTGGGATGCGCAGCGAGGCTGGGGCTGCAAGCCTGGCGCCCCAGGAAAACCCTTGCTGAGAGCTCCTTCTAACTTGCACCCGCCCCCCGGGTTGCCGTCCGGTTTCCTGTGATACTGGACTTTTGCAACCAACGTACAAAAACTTACATGGCTACCAGGGGTTCCACGTCCGAATTTCGCATCCTCGCGCTCAGCGGCGGCGGGTACCTGGGGCTGTACGCGGCCGTGGTGCTGGCCGAACTGGAGGCGCGCGTGGGCGAGCCGCTGGGGCGGCGCTTCGACCTGATCGCCGGCACCTCGGTGGGCGGCCTGCTGTCAATGGCGCTGGCCTTCGAAGTGCCGATGGCCGAGCTGGTCAAGCTGTTCCTGGAGCGTGGCGAGGAGGTGTTCTCCTCGCGCCGCCTGCCCACGGGTGCGGTGACGCGGCTGCTCGACCTGTCGCGCTCCGTCATGGGCCCCAAGTACACGGGCGAGGCGCTGCGCAAGGAGCTGACGCGCCATTTCGGCAAGCGCACGCTGGGCGACGCGCTGCACGCCGTCGTGGTGCCCGCCGTGGACGTGACGCGCAGCGTCACCAAGGTGTTCAAGACGCCGCACGCCCAGGCCTCGCTGGGCGACGCGGGCCTGAGCGCGGTGGACGTGACGCTGGCCACCTGCGCCGCGCCCGCGTTCTTCCCGTGCGTGAAGGTGGGCGACAAGCTCTACGCCGACGGCGGCCTGTTCGCCGTGGCGCCGGACCAGGTGGCGCTGCACGAGGCCGAGCTGTTCATGGGCGCCAAGCCGTCCAAGGTGCGCATGCTCTCCGTGGGCACGGCCACCATGGGCTACCAGCCCATGGAAAAGCCCGAGGCCGACGTGGGTGCCGTGGGCTGGCTGACCGATGGGCGCCTGATCCTGACCATGATCTCGGTGCAGCAGCAGCACGTGCAGGCCATCATGGAGGACCGCCTGGCCGACCGCTACATGCGCCTGGATGCACCCTGGCCCGCGCAGGCGGGGCTGGGCATCGACATCGCCACCAAGCAGGCGGCGCAGACGCTGACGGCCCTGGGCCAGCAGACCCTGGCCGGGCTGGACGAAGAACGGCTGCAGAAGTTCTTGTAGCCTTTTTCGAGGTTTGCGCTTGCTGGACAAGCGCTGGTAGCTATCATTTTTGAAGTCCAGGCGGGGTTGCCCCGCCTGGACTTTTCCCATGGTCAGGCCATGGTCATGAGCTGGGCGTTGCCGCCCGCCGCTGCCGTGTTGGTGCTGATCGACTGCTCGTGGCACAGCGCCGCCAGGTCGTAGCCCTGGCCGGCCTGCAGTTCGTCGCTGCCCAGGCTTTCCACGCGCACCAGCGGGCCGGGGCGGGCGGCCACGGCGCGGCAGGCTTGCAGCAGCGCGTCGCCGTCGCCCTCGAACAGCAGGGCAGCCACCGGGGTGGCGCCGTCGGCCAGCGCCGTGCCCTCGGCGCCGTGCAGCCAGGGCGCGCCGGCATCGCCGGCCGCGGCGCGCAGCGCCTGCCAGAGGGCGCCGCAGCCGTTGTCGTCCTGCGGCAGCACCACGTGGCAGGGGTTGCCGCTGGCCAGCGCGGCGGCCACCTGGGCCACCAGGCCCAGCGGCGTGCGCGGCAGCGCCCACACCGGGCCGCGCGGCAGCAGGCGGTAGCGGTTGGATTCACCCGTGGGGCCGGGCAGCAGCAGGCTGGCGCCTAGGCGCGAGGCGTTCAGCGCCGCCTCGCAGGTCGTGTGGGCGCGGGCCTGTTCGGGCGTGGGCAGCGGCAGCGTGGTCTGGCGCAGCTGGCGCAGCAGCTGCAGCGCCGGGTGCTCCGCCAGGCTGGGCGTGGGGGGCAGCAGGGCCAGCGCGGTGTTGGCCGGGCCGTGCACCAGGCGGTGCAGGTACAGCGGGCCGCCGGCCTTGGGGCCGGTGCCCGACAGGCCCATGCCGCCGAAGGGCTGCACGCCCACCACGGCACCGATGACGTTGCGGTTGACGTAGAGGTTGCCGGCGTGGACGCGCTCGCTCAGGTGCTGGATGGTTTCGTCGATGCGGCTGTGCACGCCGAAGGTGAGGCCGTAGCCTGTGGCGTTGATGCCGTCGAGCAGCGCGTCGAGCTGCTCGCGCGGGTAGCGGATGACATGCAGAACCGGGCCGAAAACCTCACGGGTCAAGCGCGAGGTGCTATCGATTTCGATGATGGCCGGGGCCACGAAGTGGCCATTGAGCGTGCCGTCCGTGCGCTCCACGCGTGTCACCTTCTGGCCGGCCTCGGCCATGCGGGCGATGTGCGCCTCGATCTGCGAGCGCGCCTCGGCGTCGATCACCGGGCCCACGTCGGTGTGCAGGCGGTCGGGGTTGCCCAGCGTCCATTCCTGCAGCGCGTCGCGCAGCATGGTCAGGGTGCGGTCGGCCACGTCGTCCTGCAGGCACAGCAGGCGCAGGGCCGAGCAGCGCTGGCCCGCCGAGTCGAAGGCCGAGGCCAGCACGTCGGCCACCACCTGTTCGGCCAGGGCCGACGAATCGACCACCATGGCGTTCTGGCCGCCGGTCTCGGCCACCAGCGGAATGGCCTGGCCGGTGGGCGACAGGCGTGCGCTGAGCTGGCGCGCGATCAGGCGCGCCACCTCGGTGGAGCCGGTGAACATCACGCCCGCCACCTGCGGGTGGGCCACCAGGGCCGCGCCCACGCTCTCGCCCTGGCCGGGCACGAGCTGCAGCGCGCCCTGCGGCACGCCGGCCTCGTGCAGGAGGGCGACCATGGCGGCGGCCGTGAGCGGTGTCTGCTCGGCCGGCTTGGCCAGCACCGTGTTGCCCGCGGCCAGGGCCGCGGCCACCTGGCCGCAGAAGATGGCGAGCGGGAAGTTCCACGGGCTGATGGCCAGCACCACGCCCAGCGGGCGCTGCGCGGCGTTGTCGAACTGCGCGGCCACCTGGGCGCCGTAGTAGCGCAGGAAGTCCACGGCCTCGCGGATCTCGGCCACGGCGTTGGGCAGGGTCTTGCCGGCCTCGCGCATGATCAGGCCCATCAGCGGCTGGCTGCGCTGCTCCAGCAGGTCGGCGGCGCGCTGCAGCGCGTCGGCGCGCGCGGCGGGCGGTGTGCCGGCCCAGATGGGCGCGGCCTGGGCGGCGCGATCGCAGGCGGCCTGGACGTCGTGCGCGGTGGCTTCATGCACCCAGCCCACGGTGTCGCTCAGCTCGGCCGGGTTGCGCAGCGGCTGCCAGCCGGGCGCGCGCGCCGGGTCGGCGGGCAGTTCCACGCCGGGGGGCGCGGCCAGGTAGGCCTGGCGCGTGCTGTGCAGCAGGGCGGCGGCGAGCGAGGCGAGCTGCTGCTCGTGCGCCAGGTTCAGGCCGTGCGAATTGGGGCGCGATTGCGTGCCCTGGCAGGCGAACAGATCCGCCGGCAGCGGAATGCGCGGGTGCGGTGCGCCCAGGCGGCCTTCCTGGCTGGCGATGTGCAGGGTTTCCTCCACCGGGTCGGTGACCAGCTCGCTGATGGGGACGCTGGCGTCGCCGATGCGGTTCACGAACGAGGTGTTGGCGCCGTTCTCCAGCAGCCGGCGCACCAGGTAGGCCAGCAGGGTTTCGTGGCTGCCCACCGGGGCGTAGACGCGGCAGGGGCGGGCCAGCTTGCCGTCGGCGGCGGTGCCGGTCACTTGCGCGTACAGCGGCTCGCCCATGCCGTGCAGGCACTGGAACTCGTACTGGCCGCTGTAGTAGCTGCCGCCCACGTTCTGCGCCAGGTGGTAGATGCTGGCCAGCGTCTGCGCGTTGTGCGTGGCGAACTGGGGGTAGATGGCGTCGGGCGCCTCCAGCAGCTTGCGCGCGCAGGCCAGGTAGCTCACGTCGGTGTAGACCTTGCGCGTGTACACGGGGTAGCCGGCCAGGCCGTCGAGCTGGGCGCGCTTGATCTCGCTGTCCCAGTAGGCGCCTTTCACCAGGCGCACCATCAGGCGGCGGCGGCTGCGCCGGGCCAGGTCGACCAGATAGTCGATGACGTGCGGGCAGCGCTTCTGGTAGGCCTGCACCACGAAGCCGATGCCGCTCCAGCCCTTGAGCGAGGGCGCGGCGCACAGCGCTTCCATCAGGTCCAGCGACAGTTCCAGGCGGTCGGCCTCCTCGGCGTCGATGTTCATGCCGATGTCGTACTGCTTGGCCAGCTCGGCCAGGCGCAGCACGCGTGGCAGCAGCTCGGCCATCACGCGGTCGTACTGGGCGCGGCTGTAGCGCGGGTGCAGGGCCGAGAGCTTGATGGAGATGCCCGGGCCCTCGAAGATGCCGCGCCCGTTGGACGCCGCGCCAATGGCGTGGATGGCCTGCTCGTAGGCCTGCAGGTAGCGCTGCGCGTCGGCGTCGGTGGCGGCGGCCTCGCCCAGCATGTCGTAGCTGTAGCGGAAGCCCTGTTTTTCGTAGGTGCGGCTGTTGGCCAGGGCTTCGGCGATGTTCTGGCCGGTGACGAACTGCTCGCCCATCAGCTTCATGGCGCGGTGCACGCCCTGGCGGATCAGCGGCTCGCCGCCCTTGCCGATGACGCGCGTAAGCGCGGACGAAAGGCTTTTTTCGCTGTTGGTGGACGTGAGCTTGCCGGTCAGCACCAGGCCCCAGGCGGCGGCGTTGACGAACAGCGAGGGCGAGCGGCCGACGTGCGATTTCCAGTCGCCCTTGCTGATCTTGTCGCGGATCAGCGCGTCGCGCGTGGCGCGGTCGGGAATGCGCAGCAGTGCCTCGGCCAGGCACATCAGCGCCACGCCTTCCTGGCTGGAGAGCGAGAATTCCTGCACCAGCGCGGCCACGCCGCTGCCGGCGGGCGCGTCGCGCAGGCCCTGCACCAGGCGCGTGGCCAGCTCGCGCACCTTGCCGGCCTGCTCGGCGTCCTGGGCGCGCGCCAGCGGCAGCAGCACGGGCAGGCATTCGGTCTCGGGGCGGTGCCAGGTGGCGGTGATGGCGGCGCGCAGCGGCGTCTGCGGCAGGATGGACTGGGCGAACACCAGGAAGGGCTGCGCTGCCTCTTGTGCCGGAGGCGCTTCTTCGGCGCCGTCTTCCTGCGGGGCCTCGCCCAGGCCAGCCAGGCGGATGGTGGTGGCGCCGCGTTCGAGCGCATCGACGTACTGCAGGACCGCCTGCTTGATCAGCCAGTGCGGCGTGCGGCCCATCTCCTGGGCGGCATTGCGAATGCGCTCGCGCAGCGTGTCGTCGACTTTGATGCCAATGGTGGTGGACATAACGGATCGGAATGGCGAAGGTGGAAGAAGAGGTGCAACCCTTTTGGGCAGTGAAATATCGCAAGGTTGCACCTTTTTGAATATAGGGTAAACCCTTATATTTTCATCTTCCCGCAGGAATCGTTAACGATGTTGCACGCAGGTGCGCGGCACAGGGGGCTGGCCTACACTTGCGGCATGCATTGCCGGAGTAGACAACCATGAGCAGCGCGTCGGTGATCGTGTTTGCTGACATCGCGGGAAGCACCGCCTTGTACGAGGTCTTGGGCAATGCGCGCGCCACCGAGGCCGTGACCCATGTGGTGCACTGGCTCGGCCAGTCCGTGGAGAGCCAGGGAGGCCGGGTGGTCAAGACCCTGGGCGATGGCGTGCTGGCCACTTTCGACACCGCGCCGCGCGCCGTGCAGGCCATGGCGGCGCTGATGCGCGACCACCAGCAGCGCCTGCGCGAATGGCCCAGCGAAATGTGCCTGCAGGTGCGCGTGGGCGTGGCGGGCGGGGAGGTCGTCGAGGTCGATGGCGATTGCTACGGCGACGCCGTGAACCTGGCGGCGCGCCTGTGCGAGCGTGCGCGGCCGGGCGAGGTCTGGGTCAGCGCCAGCACGGTGAAGGATGCCGAGGCCGCGCCGGGCCGCCCGAATGCTCCCGGCACCCGCTTCGTGCGCCTGGGGTCCCTGTCCATCCGGGGCAAGGCCGAGCCGACCACGGTGTATGGCCTGGAGTGGCGCCAGGACGAAGATCCCGATTCCCAGACCATGCTGACCAACCTGCCCAGCACCCTGGGCGCGCTGCACAGCGGCCCCATGCAACTGCAGGTGCACTGGCATGGCGAGGGGCATGTGTACTCGGTGCAGGACATGCCGCTGCTGCTCGGGCGCGCGCCGCAGGCCCAGGTGTGCGTGCCGGATCCGCGCGTCTCGCGCGAGCACGCGCGCATCGACTGGCACAACGGCGCCTTCGTGCTCACCGACCTGAGCCGCTTCGGCACCTGGGTGCGTTTCGAGGGCTTCGAGCCGGTGCTGCTGCGCCGCGATACCTGCCTGCTGCATGGTGCCGGCCAGGTGGCGCTGGGCGTGGCCTTCAGCGACGACAGCGCGCCCGCGCTGGCGTTCACCGTGTCCGACGCCGGCGTGATGGTGCAATAGGCATGAAAAAAGCTCCCAGCGCTTGTGCAGCAAGCGCTGGGAGCTATTCTTTTTATAGCTTGTGAATCAGCAGCCGCGCGTGATTGGCACCGGGGCATTGCTGCCGCGCGGCGCCCACTTACCCAGCTCCCACTTGGCGATGGCGTTGCGGTGCACTTCGTCCGGGCCATCGGCGAAGCGCAGCGTGCGCGCGTTGGCGTAGGCGTAGGCGAGCGGGAAGTCGTCGCAGATGCCGGCACCGCCATGCACCTGCATGGCCCAGTCGATCACCTGGCAGGCCATGCTTGGCGCGACGACCTTGATCATGGCGATCTCGGCCTTGGCGACCTTGTTGCCCACGGTGTCCATCATCCACGCGGCCTTGAGCGTGAGCAGGCGCGCCATGTCGATCTTGCAGCGCGCCTCGGCGATGCGTTCCTGCGTCACGGTCTGCTGGGCCAGCAGCTTGCCGAAGGCGGTGCGGCTGCTGGCGCGCTTGCACATGAATTCGAGCGCGCGCTCGGCCTGGCCGATCAGGCGCATGCAGTGGTGGATGCGCCCGGGGCCGAGGCGGCCCTGGGCGATCTCGAAGCCGCGGCCTTCGCCCAGCAGGATGTTGTCCACCGGCACCTTCACGTTCTCGAACAGCACCTCGGCGTGGCCGTGCGGGGCGTCGTCGTAGCCGAATACGTTGAGCGCGCGCAGCACGGTGATGCCGGGGGTCTCGGCGGGCACCACGATCATGCTCTGCTGCGAGTGCTTGGGCGCCTCGGGGTCGGTCTTGCCCATGGTGATGAACACCTTGCAGCGCGGGTCGTTGGCGCCGCTGGTCCACCACTTGCGGCCGTTGATGACGTAGTGGTCGCCCTGGCGCTCGATGCGCGTGGCGATGTTGGTGGCATCGCTCGAAGCCACCTCGGGCTCGGTCATGGCGAAGGCCGAGCGGATCTGGCCGTCCAGCAGCGGGCGCAGCCATCGCGCCTTGATCGGCTCGGAGCCGTAGCGCGCGATGGTTTCCATGTTGCCGGTGTCGGGCGCGGAGCAGTTGAACACCTCGCTGGCCCAGACCACACGGCCCATGATCTCGGCCAGCGGCGCGTATTCGGCGTTGGTCAGGCCGGCGCCGTGGTAGCCCGAGGCCTCGGCCGTATCCACCGGCAGGAACAGGTTCCACAGCCCGGCGGCCTGGGCCTTGGGCTTGAGCTGCTCGATGGTCTGCAGCGGCGTCCAGCGCTTGCCGGCCGCCGTGTTGGCGGCCATTTCGGCGGCGTAATCCTTCTCGGCAGGGTAGATGTGGTCTTCCATGAACTGCGTCAGCTTGGCCTGCAGTTCCTTGGTTTTGGGCGAGTAGTCGAAGTCCATGGGGATTCCCTTCAGAGGTCAGAAACTAGGGGTGGTGTGTGCTCAGCGTTGCGCGAAGGACCAGGCCAGCTCGGCCATGGGGCGGGCGGTGGCGCCCGCCGCCTTGGCCTGGGCGCTGGCGGCGGTGCCGTCTTCCACGCGCTTGGCGATGCCCTGCAGGATGGCCGCGATGCGGAACATGTTGTAGGCCATGTAGAAATTCCAGTCGGCGTGCAGCGCGGCCACGTCGGCGGTGCCGGTGCGCTCGCAATAGCGCTGGATGTAGTCCTGTTCCGGGGGGATGCCCAGCGCCGCCAGGTCCAGCCCGGCGATGCCGCGGCCCAGCGCGGCCGGGATGTGCCAGCTCATGCAGTGGTAGGCGAAGTCGGCCAGCGGGTGGCCCAGCGTGGACAGCTCCCAGTCGAGCACGGCGATCACGCGCGGCTCGGTGGGATGGAACATCAGGTTGTCGAGCCGGTAGTCGCCGTGCACGATGGCCACGCGGCTCTCGTCCTTGGCGCTGGCGGGCATGTGGGCGGGCAGCCATTGCATCAGCCGGTCCATCTCGGGAATCGGCTGGGTGATGGAGGCCTGGTACTGCTTGCTCCAGCGGCCGATCTGGCGCTCGAAGTAGTTGCCCGGCTTGCCGTAGCCCGCCAGGCCGCGCTCGGCGAACTTCACGCTGTGCAGCGCGGCGATCACGCGGTTCATTTCGTCGTAGTGGGCGGCGCGTTCGGCTGGTGTCATGCCGGGCAGCGACTGGTCCCACAGCACGCGGCCCTGCATGAACTCCATGATGTAGAACGCACGGCCGATGACCGATTCGTCCTCGCACAGCGCCAGCATGCGCGGCACCGGCACGTCGGTGCCGGCCAGGCCGCGCATCACGGCGTATTCGCGCTCGATGGCGTGCGCCGAGGGCAGCAGCTTGGCCACCGGGCCGGGCTTGGCGCGCATGACGTAGCTCTGCCCCGGCGTGACCAGCTTGTAGGTCGGGTTGGACTGGCCGCCCTTGAACATCTCCACCGTGAGCGGGCCGGCGAAGCTGGGCAGGTGCTGCTGCAGCCAGGCGCCCAGCGCCGCGGCGTCGAAGGCGTGCTGTTCGGAGACGGGGCGCGTGCCCACGAAATGGTCGAAGTTGCTCATGCAGAGATCCACTGACAAGAATTGAAGGGAATCAGGTGTCGGACTCGGCGATGCGCATCAGCGCGTCGCGCTTGCGTACCACCAGGCCGCCCGGCTCGATGCGGATGGCTTCCTCGCGCTCCATGGCCTTGAGCTCCTGGTTCACGCGCTGGCGCGATGCGCCCAGCAGCTGCGCCAGCTCTTCCTGCGCCAGTTGCAGACCGATGCGCACCTCGCCGTAGTTCGCCAGGCTGGGCACGCCGTAGCTGCGCACCAGGTGCAGCAGTTGCTTGGCCAGGCGCGCGCGCAGCGGCAGGGTGTTGAGATCCTCGACCAGGCCGTAGAGCTGGCGGATGCGCCGCGCATGCAGGCGCAGCAGCGCTTCGTACAGTTCCACGTGCTGCGCCAGGATCTTCTGGAAATCGGCCTTCGCCACGCCCAGCACGGTGGTGTCGCCATGCGCATAGGCATCGTGCGTGCGCCGGTCGCCGTCGAACATCGCCACGTCGCCGAACCAGATGCCCGGCTCCACGTAGGTCAGCGTGATCTGCTTGCCCGAGATCGAGGTCGAGCTCACGCGCACGGCGCCCTTGGCGCAGGCGATCCACTCCTCGGGTGGATCGCCGCGCGCGCAGATCAGCGTGCCGTCCTTGTAGCGTTTGACGTAGGCGCATCGGAGAATGTCGTGCCGCAGCGATGGGGAAAGGGTTGCAAACCAGCGACCGGAGTTGATCGCCTCTCGTTCCTCGATGGTAAGAATGGGGTCGTCCATGGTCTGTCTTTTGGGTGACTACAGTGCCGTCGCATTGTCGCGTCAGGGACCGGGGCGTGGAGTCGCGTGTGTGTCTGGCCCTTCCAAGGGGGGCGCGCCAGGTGCCGGCGAAGGGGCGAAAAGGGGCCGCCGCCGGCTTGTTCTCCGGCGGCAGCCCCTGGCGTTGTATGCCAGAATCAGCGCTCAATAAATGCAACCGCTGTGAAAAAAAGTGACGTCATCATTGGGGCCGGCCTGTATGCAGTTGCACTGAGCGCTGCAGCGCTTTCGCTCGGCAGCAGCCGCAGCGTCGTGGTGCTGGGCTCCCCCATCGACCTGACCTTCGAAGTGCAGCCCGACCCGGGCGTGGATCTGGCCTCTTCCTGCATTTCGGCGCAGTTGGTGTCGGGCGACGTGCCCGTCAGTCCTTCCCAGGTGCGCATCGCGCCGTTGCCCGAGGTGGCGGGCCATTCGTCCGCCGTGCGTGTGCAGGCGTTCACCATCGCGCGCGAGCCGGTGCTCACGGCCACCATCACGGCGGGCTGCGCGGGGCGCGTGTCCCGCACCTATACATTCCTGGCCGAGCTGCCGAACACGTCGCCCAAGGGGAGCGGCCCCGTCGATATCGGGCGCCTGACGCCGGCACCGGCCGCACCTGCCAGCCGGGCTGCCGTGGAACCGCGCCCCGTGGCGCCGCCGGTGCTTCCTGTAGCGCCGCCCGCCGGCGAACCCGCAGTGCGCGAGGCGCCGGAGCCGAGCGTGCCGCCGGCCCCGGCCAAACCCAAGCCCAAGCCCCAACCCAAGGCGCAGCCCAAGCCGGCCGTGGTGCCGCCACAGTCCGCCCCGCGTCCGCGTCTGGTGATGGAGCCGCTGGAGCAGCTCCTGGCCGAGTCGCCGGCCGCCGCCTTGCGCCTGACCCCCGAGATCACGGCCTTGCCCCCGGCGACGGACGAGGACCGCGCCAAGGCCGCCGCGCTGTGGAAGGCGCTCAGTGCCGATCCGCAGGAGGCGGGGGCTGCAGACCCACAGTGGCAGGAGCGCGTGCGTGCGCTGGAGGCGGAGATCGCCGGCATGAAGGCCCAGGCGGCGAGCGAGCGCCAGGATGCCGCGCAATTGCGCGAGCGCCTGGCGCAGGAGGAAGGCAGCAGCTATTCCGCCACCGTGGTGTACGGCCTGGGCGGCGCGCTGGCGCTGCTGTCGGGGCTGCTGGCCTGGCTCTGGCTGCGCCTGCGGCGCCAGGAGAGCGACGCCGTGCGTTCCTGGCGCGACTCCGTGGCCCACGTGGTGGCGCTTGACCGGGCGCCCGCGCCGACGCAGCCCGCCGCGCCCGAACCCCCGGGGCCCTGGCTGGAGGGCGACGAAACGCCCAGCATGCCGGCGACGGAGCAACTGGCGCCCTCGACGCTACCGCTGGAGCCGCACCCGGCCGAGGCGTACGTCTTCGAGCCCGCGCCGGAGCCTGCGCCCGTTGCGGCGCCTGCCAGCGCGCCGCAGGGGCTGCAGATCGTCAACCCCGAGGAGCTGTTCGACATCCTGCAGCAGGCCGAGTTCTTCGTCTCCGTGGGCGAACACGACCAGGCCATCGACGTGCTGAAGCAGCACATCGCCGACCGTGGCGAGACCTCGCCATTCAGCTACCTCGAATTGCTGCGCCTGTACCACCAACTGGGCCGGGCGGACGATTTCGCCCGGCTGCGCGCGCAATTCATGCGCCATTTCAACGCCGACCTGCCGGCGTTTTCGCAGTTCCGCGCACAGGGCAAGGGGCTGGAGCACTACATCGACGAACTGGCCGAGATCGAGGCGCAATGGACTTCGTCCTCGGTGCTGGCGCTGCTGGAGGGCTACCTGTTTCTGCAGGAAGGCAGCGGCGCGGGCACGGCGCGCTTCGACCTGGCGGCGTATGACGATTTGCTGCTGCTGCTCGCCATCGCACAGACCACCCCGGCCAGCGCCCGGGGCGAGCCGCCGCCGCGCAAGCGCACCACGCCGCTGGGCCCGCCCGCCGCGCCGGTGCTGCCCGAGGTGCAGCCCGCCGCGCCCGACTGGGGCCAGGTGTCGGCCCAGCCGCCGGAGAAGCTGGCGCTTGACCCGCTGGACTTCATGATCGACGACCTTTCCCTGGCGCCGCGTGACGCGGCGCCAGCGGCGCCGGCCGAGCCGCCCCTGCCGGAGCCGCTGCTGGACCTCGACCTGACCGAACCGCCTCCTCTGCATGGCGGCGGCGGGCTGCCCGCCATGCCGGTGACACCGCCGCCCGCGCCCGGGCAGGCGGTGGGCTTCGGCTTCGACGACAAGTACGAGTTGCGTTTCGAGCTCGAAGAGCGGCCGCCGAAGCAGTAGCCGCCGCAGGCGGGTTCAGCCCGCCATGTGCCGCAGCAGCTCGGCTGCCGCCTGCTCCGGGTCCGGCGCCTGCACCAGGGCGCGCACCACGGCGATGGAGCCGACACCGGTGGCGAGGATCTCGGGGAACTGCGCCGCGCCGATGCCGCCGATGGCCACCAGTGGGTAGCCGCGCAGCAATGGCACGTAGCCGCCCAGGCGGGCCACGCCCTGGGGCATCGTGGCCATTTTCTTCAGCGTGGTGGGGAACACCGCGCCCAGCGCGATGTAGCTCGGCGCCACGGCGTCGGCGCGCAGCATCTCGGCGTAGCCATGCGTGCTCACGCCCAGGCGCAGGCCCGAGGCGCGCAATTGCGCCAGTTCCTCCGGCGCCAGCGCGTCCAGGTCTTCCTGGCCCAGGTGCACGCCGTAGGCGCCCGCAGCGATGGCGTCGCGCCAGTGGTCGTTGATGAACAGCATTGCCTGCGTGCCCTGTACGGCCGCCACGGCGGCGCGCACTTCCCGGGTAATGGCGGCAGGGTCCGCGTTCTTGAAGCGCAGTTGCACCGTGGGCACGCCCGCGCGCGCCATGCGGCCGACCCAGGCGGCGTCGGGCAGCACGGCGTACAGGCCGAGCCGCTGCGGGCAGGCGGGGAAGCCTGTGCGCCCGGCGCGCGCCTGCACGCCGAAGTCCTGCGGATCCCCGGGCCACAGCGCGGCGTCGAAGGCGCCCAGGCGCTGGCTCTGGCGCATCCAGGCCTGCGCCAGACATTCGGCGTCGATGCCGATGAAGCCCAGTTGGCTGCAGGCCGCCAGCGCCGCGCGGTACACCGGGTCGTCGCCCGTGGGCGCAGGCGCGGGTTGCGCGGGGAATTCGGCAAAGCGCGCGCCGTGCGCGGCGGCGATGGCCTGCGCGCCGGCGGCCCAGTCGGTGGAGGAGGGCATGCCGCTCATGCCTTGTCGTGGTGCCAGAACGGCGTGCCCAGCACCGGGGTGCTGGGCTGGGCGGCCTGCTGCGGCGCCATGGCGCCCGCGCTGTGCGCGGCGCGGCCGGCGGCCACGGCGTCGGCAAAGGCGCCGGCCATGGCCACGGGGTCTTGCGACAGCGCCACGGCGGTGTTCAGCAGCACGCCGTCGAAGCCCCACTCCATCACCTGGCAGGCGTGCGAGGGCAGGCCCAGCCCGGCGTCCACCAGCAGCGGCACCGGCAGGCGCTCGCGCAGCGTCTGCAGCGCGTAGGGGTTCTGCGGGCCGCGGCCGGTGCCGATGGGCGCGGCCCAGGGCATCACGGCCTGGCAGCCCACGTCCACCAGGCGCTGGCACAGCACCAGGTCGTCGGTGGTGTAGGGCAGCACGAGGAAGCCGTCCTTGATGAGCAGCGATGCGGCCTCCACCAGGTTCAGCGTGTCGGGCTGCAGGGTGTAGTCGTCGCCGATGACTTCGAGCTTGATCCACGGCGTGCCGAACACCTCGCGCGCCATCTGCGCCGTGGTCACGGCCTCCTGCACGCTGTGGCAGCCGGCGGTGTTGGGCAGCACGGGCACGCCCAGGCGCTTGAGCAGTTCCCAGAAGCTCTCGCCCGCGTGGGTGGCGTTGATGCCCTGGCGGCGCAGCGAGGCCGTGACCATGGCCGGGCGCGCGCGCTGCACGGCGGCTTCGAGCACGGCGGGCGAGGGGTAGCGGGCGGTGCCCAGCAGCAGGCGGCTGGCGAAGGCGTGGCCGTAGAGGGTCAGCGAATCGTTCATGGCGTTCTATGGTTTTGATAGCTGCCAGCGCTTTCCTGGCAAGCGCTGGAGGCCGATTTTGCTTGGAATGTCAGCCGCCCGTCACGGGCGCGATCACCTCGATGCGGTCGCCTTCGTGCAGCGCGTGGCTGGCGTACTGCGTGTTGGGCACGAAGCGGGTGTTCACGGCGACGGCGAAGGGCGGGCGCGTGGCCAGGGTGGCGAGCGCGTCCTGCACGGTGGCGTGCGCGGGCAGCGTGGCGGCTTGCTGGTTGATGGTGACGTTCATGCGGTGCGTTGCAGGGACAGGTCGAACTGGGAAGCAAGCGCCGATTGTCCCTGCTCCAGCAGCTCCAGCGCCACGTCGTGCAGCGCGGGCGCGATCATGAAGCCGTGGCGGTACATGCCGTTGATCTCCATGACCCGCGGCTGCGGCATGCGGATGGCGGGCAGGTTGTCCGGCAGGGTGGGGCGGCACTGCGTGTTCATCTCCAGGATGCGGCCCTCGGCGAAGCCGCTGTGCACGGTGTAGACGGCGCTGAGCAATTCCAGCGCCGAGCGCACGCTCATGGGGGAGCGGTCGTCGGACTCGATCTCGGTCGCGCCGATGACGAACAGGTGGTCCTGCTTGGGCGCGATGTAGATCGAGTAGCGCGGGTGCACCAGCCGCGTGGGGCGGGCCAGCGTCACCTCGGGCGCGTGGATGCGCAGCACCTCGCCCCGAACACCACGCAGTTCGCCGCGCAGTGCGTTCCACTGCGTGCGCGCGCCCAGGCCGCGGCAGTCGAGCAGCCAGTCGGGCTGGCCGGCCTCGCCGGGGCGGAAGTCGGCCACCTCGCGCGGGCTGTGCCAGTGCACCTGCACGCCCAGTTGCTGCATGTCCTGCGCCAGCGCGGCGAACAGTTGGCGGTTGTCGAGCTGGCCCTCGCCGGGCAGCAGCAGGCCCTGGCCGAAGCGGTGCGCCAGCGCGGGCTCGGCCTGTGCCAGCCCTTCGGCATCGAGCGCCTGCATGTGGGGCAGGGTGGGCAGCAGGGTCTGCGTGCGCTCCAGCAGGCCGCGCAGGCGCAGCGCGTCGGGCGTGTCCTGGCGGTGCCAGACGATCAGCGTGCCGTTGCGCTGGAAGTACACCGGCGCGGGCAACTGGCCCAGCAGCGCGGGCCAGCGCTCCAGCGCGTGCTGCCCCATGCGCACCACGCCGGGCTCGGTCACGGCCGATTCGGCCAGCGGCGCGAGCATGGCGGCGGCCACGTGTGCGGCGGAGCCTTCGCCTTCGGGGCCGCCGGCCTCGAAGACCTGCACGCGGTGGCCCTGGCGCGCCAGGCTGGTGGCCAGCAGGCGGCCCAACAGGCCGGCGCCGAGGATGGTGATGGAGGAGGAGGCAGCGAGGGTATGCATGGCGTTGGTGTCCGCAGTCCGAAGGGTCAGGCAAAGGGACAAAACGCGGGCGTGCTATGGCGGCGCCGTACTGGTGAAAACTCCCCACGCCAGCATGACCTGGATCGGGTGCCGAGGGTCTTTCTCAGTCGCCAGCCTGTGCAGCCGGGACACCCCTGTTTCGTCCGTGGCGCGGATTACAGCACGGCGCGAGAGTCCTTACCGTCGATAATTTTTGCCATGACGCAAGAAAAACCGACTTCGCTGCCGCGCTATGCGCGCGTGCTCTCCATCGCCGGCTCGGACAGCGGCGGCGGTGCCGGCATCCAGGCCGACCTCAAGACCTTCGCCGCTTTAGGCTGCTACGGCATGACCGCCATCACCGCCATCACGGCGCAGAACACGCAGGGCGTGCGCGGCATCCACGGCATACCGCCCGACATGCTGCGCGCGCAGATCGACGCCGTGGTCGAGGACATCGGCATCGATGCGGTGAAGATCGGCATGCTGGCCTCGCCCGAAGTGGTGCAGGTGGTGGCCGACGCCATCCTCCGCCACCAGCTGCCGCACGTGGTGCTCGACCCGGTGATGGTGGCCACCAGCGGCGACCGCCTCATCGCCCAGGAGACCGTGGCCGTGCTGGTGCGCGCGCTGTTCCCGCTGGCCGAGGTGGTCACGCCCAACCTGGACGAGGCGGCGCTGCTGCTGGGCCGCCCCATCGGCGGCATCGCGGCGCTCGACGGGGCTGCGCGTGGCCTGCTGGCGCTGGGCGCGCGCGCCGCGCTGCTCAAGGGCGGCCACCTGCCGGGCGACGAAGTGGTGGACGTGCTGGCCTTGCACGATGGCCCTACCACCCGCCTGGGCTCGGCGCGCATCGCCACGCACAACGGGCATGGCACGGGCTGCACGCTGTCCTCGGCCATTGCCGCACACCTGGCGCTGGGCCACGCGCTGCCCGAGGCCGTGGCCCGGGCGCGGGCCTATATTCTGGGCGCCATCGAGGCCGGAGCCGCCGTGCGCACGGGGCACGGGCATGGGCCGCTCAACCATGGCTATGCGCCGGTGGCGCAGCGGGTGTTTGGCTCAAGTCACCAGTAACCCAGCACCTTCCACCACACCCCGCCCACCACCAGCCAGATGACGATGAGCACCAGGCTCATCACGAAGCCGGTCTTCCACCATTCGCCCAGCGTGGTGTAGCCCGAGCCGAAGATGACGGGTGAGGTGCCGGTGGCGTAGTGGGTCAGCGTCATCATGATGTTCGAGGCCGCCGCCATCATCAGCGCGAAGGGCAGCGCGGGCGCGCCCAGGGCCAGGCCGGCGCCGTAGAAGGCGGCGAACATGGCGGTGATGTGGGCCGTGGTGCTGGCGAACATGTAGTGCGCGTACAGGTAGGTCAGCATCAGCAGCGCGCTGGCCGCCACCCAGCCCAGGCCCAGGTGGCCGATGCCGGTTTCGATGCTCTTGGCAAACCAGGCGATCAGGCCGAGCTTGTTGAGGAAGGTGGCCATCATCACCAGCGCGCCGAACCAGACGATGGTGTCCCAGGCGCTCTTTTCCTTGATGACGTCGTCCCAGGTCAGCACCCCGGTGACCAGGCATAGCGACAGGCCGATGAAGGCCGTCGTGGTCGGGTCCACCGCCGCGCCCGGGCCGAACAGAAAGGCCGGAATGCCCGCCCACAGCACGAGCAGCACCGCGAACACGCCGAACATCGTGACCTCGCCCCGGCTGATGGGGCCCAGCTCCCGCAGCTTCTCGCGCGCGAACTGCATGGCGTTGGGCGTGCTCTTGATCTCCGGCGGGTGCAGCAGGTAGATGATGAGCGGCATCAGCGCCAGCGCCACCAGCCCCGGCAGCAGCATGGCCAGCGCCCAGGTGCCCCAGCTCAGGCTGATCTGCGCGCCCGTCACGTCGGCGATCAGCTTGACCACCAGCGGATTGGGCGCGGTGGCGGTGATGAACATGGCCGAGGTGATCGGGTTGGCGTGGTAATTGGTCAGCGCCAGGTAGCGGCCCATGCGCCCCTGCGTGCCCTTTTCGGGGTCGGAGCCGTAGCTGCCCGCGATGGCGCGCATGATGGGGTGGATGATGCCGCCGCCGCGCGCCGTGTTGCTGGGCGTGACCGGGGCCAGGATCAGCTCCGACAGCGCCAGCGAATAGGCGATGCCGATGGTCTTTTTGCCCCATACGGCGATGAAAAGGTAGCCGATGCGCGCGCCCAGCCCGGTCTTGATGATGCCGCGCGAGATCATGATGGACACGCCGATCAGCCAGATCAGCGAGTTGGAGAAGCTGCTGAGCGCGTCGTTGATCGCGCCAGCCGCCTTGTCGTTGGTCACGCCCGTCACGGCCACCAGCGCGATGGCGATGATGGACAGGGCGCCAATGGGCAGCGCCTTGCCGATGATGGCCGCGATGGTGCCCACGAACAGCGCCAGCAGATGCCAGGCATCGGGCGCAACGCCCTCGGGTACCGGAATCACGAAGCCGATGATCAGGCCCAGGGCCACCGCAATGGCCGTGGGAACAGGTTTGAAGCCCATGCTTTCTCCTTGAAAACCACGCCGCGCGGCGTGTGCGGATGCCCGGCCCCCGTTTTCAGCAGAATCCCGGCGGCTGGCGGATCTGCCAACGCTGCGGGGGATTCTCACATGAAGAGTAGGGGTTATCCCTTGCGTTGCTCGGAGAGTAGGGTGTTTTTGGCCTCCAGTCCTTATCCATCAAGCGCTGGAAGCTATTAAAAGCGAAGCGCCTGCGCCGTATTCAGGCGCTGCGCGGCCGCGTGGCCCAGGCCAGCGCGAAGCTCAGCGCCAGCGTGGGCAGGGCCGAGCCCAGCGCCGGGGCCAGCTTGGGCAGCAGGTGGTACAGCGCCACGCCCGCCAGCCAGATGGCGACGGGCACGGCATGCGCCTTGCCCGCCCGGGCCAGCAGCGCGGCCGCATCGGCGCCGAAGGCCAGGCGCCCTAGGATCACGCCGAACAGCGGCACGAACACCGAGCTGAGCAGCAGCAGGAAGGGCTCCAGGCTGTGCATGGGCAGCACCAGCGCGCCCAGCGTGCAGGCCACGGCCACGCCCAGACCCCACCGGCGCACGCTCCAGCGCGGCAGCAGGCTGTGGCTGGAGACGGCGCCGGAGTACGCGTCGCCGTAGGCGTTGTCCACTTCGTCGATGAGGATCAGCGACAGCGCGATCAGCCCGCCCTGCGCCAGCAGCAGCGCGGTCACCAGGTCCTGGCTGGGCAGCGTCAGCGCCACCAGCACGCCCAGCGCGTAGCACCAGATGTTGGCCACGGCGTAGCCCGCCCAGGCGCCGCGCAGCGCGCCGGCGCCGCTGCGGCCGTGGCGCGCGTAGTCGGCCACCAGCGGCAGCCACGAGATGGGCATGGCGATCACCAGGTCGAGCGCCGGCATCACGCCCATGCCGCCCTCGCCCTGGCGCTGCCAGAGCGGCGCCAGCCCCTGCGCCTGGGCCAGTCCAAGGAACTGCCAGGACAGCCACAGCAGCGACAGCACCACCAGCGGCAGCGCCACGCGCGCGATGATGCGGCGCACCAGCTGCACCATGGAGCCGCTGATGAGCAGGGTGACCACGCCGCCCCACAGCAGCGTGGCCGCCACCGGCCACCAGGCCGCCTGCATGGCGCCGGCCTGCCGGCCGATGGCGACGCTGGCGTCGCGCATCACCACCAGCTCGAACGTGCCCCAGCCCACGAGCTGCACGATGTTCAGCACGATGGGCAGGCGCGCGAACGTGCGCCCGTACACTGCGTGCATCAGGCCCGCGCTGGCCAGCCCGCTGTCGCAGCCGATCTTCGCCACCCAGCCCAGCAGCCCGGCGCCGAGCAGCGAGCCGGCGACGATGGCGAGCAGCGCCTCCTGCGTGCCCAGCGCGGGCATCAGGTAGGCGCCCACCTGCATGACCAGCAGGCCCACGCCCAGGCTGAACCACAGCGAGGCGTGGTCGTGCCAGCGGAAGACGCGCTGCGCGTCGGGGATCGGGGTCAGCGCCTCGTTGGCGGTTGGGGTGTGCATGCGACGGGCTCCTTGCTCTGCTGGGGGCATCCCCGGGGGCGGCAGGGCGCGATTGTAGGCGCCCGTGCCTTTGGCCAGGAGCAGGCATGAAAAACGGCCCCAGCCCTTTTGCAGTAAGCGCTGGGAGCTACTCAATCGGTAGCAAAAACCAGTTCCTCCACCGGCACGGGCCGGCTGAACAGGTAGCCCTGGCAGGTGTGACAGCCGTTGCGCGCGAGGTTGTCGCGCTGCTCCTGGGTTTCCACGCCCTCGGCGATCACGTCCAGCCCGAGGCTGTCGGCCAGGGTGACGATAGTGCGCACGATGGCCGCGGCACGCGGGTCGGCGCCCAGGTTGTGCACGAAGCTCTGGTCGATCTTGAGCTGGCTCAGGGGCAACTGCCGCAGGTAGGCGAGCGAGGAATAGCCGGTGCCGAAGTCGTCGAGCGAGAAGCACACCCCGTGCGCCTGCAGCGCCGCCATCTTGGTGATGGCGTCCTGCGGATTGTCCAGCAGCAGGCTCTCGGTCAGCTCCAGCTTCAGCCGGTGCGCCGGCGCGCCGCTGTGCTCCAGCGCTTGCAGCACCAGCGCCACGAAGTCGGGCTGGTGCAGTTGCCGGCCGCTGATGTTCACCGCCAGCGTGAGCTGCGCGCGCCCGGGCTCCGTGGCCCAGCGCGCGAGCTGGTCGCAGGCGGTCTGCAGCACCCATTGGCCCAGCGGCAGGATCAGCCCGGTGTCCTCTGCCAGGGGGATGAACTCGGCGGGCGAGACCAGGCCGCGCCGCGGATGGCTCCAGCGCACCAGCGCCTCGGCCCCGACGATGCGGCCCTGTGCATCCACCTGGGGCTGGTAGAACAGCCGCAACTGGCCTTGCTGCAGGCCGGTGCGCAGGTCCTGCTCCAGGGCCACGCGGTGCACCACGGCGGCGTGCATCTCGGGGTCGAAGAAGCGCACGGTGTTGCGCCCCGACTCCTTGGCCTGGTACATGGCCAGGTCGGCATGCTTCATCAGGTCCTCGGTGCGCGCCTGGTCGTCGGCGAACAGCACCACGCCGATGCTGCAGGTGCCGCGCACTTCGTGGCCGTCCAGCGCCACCGGGGCCGCCAGGGCGCGCAGCATTTTCTCGGCGACGGCCTCGGCCTCCTGGGCGGCCTGGCAGGGCTGCGCGCTCAGGCCTTCGAGTACCACCACGAACTCGTCGCCGCCCAGGCGCGCTACGGTGTCGTCTTCGCGCACCGAGGCCACCAGGCGCCGCCCCATCTCCTGCAGCAGCAGGTCGCCCTGCTCGTGGCCCAGGCTGTCGTTGACCAGCTTGAAGTTGTCCAGGTCGATGAACATCAGCGCGCCCTGGCGCTGCATGCGCTGGCTGCTGCGCAGCGCCTGCTGCAGGCGGTCGAGCAGCAGGCGGCGGTTGGGCAGGCGGGTCAGCGGGTCGTAGTAGGCCAGGTGGCGGATTTCTTCCTCCGCCGCCTTGCGCTGGGTGATGTCGGTGAGCGTGCTGACGTAGTGCGTCACCTCGCCCGCCTCGGTCTTCACGGCGGTGATGGTCAGCCACTCGGGGAAGATGGCGCCGCTCTTGCGCCGGTTCCAGATCTCGCCCGACCAGGCGCCGGTGGTGGCGATGGCCTGCTGCATGGCGGCATAGAACGCGGGCCCGTGGCGCCCCGACTTCATCAGCGCCGGGGTCTGGCCAATGGCCTCCTCGGCGCTGTAGCCCGAGATGGCGGTGAACGAGCGGTTCACGCGCAGGATCACGCCGCGCGTGTCGGTGACGAAGATGCCCTCCTGCGACTCGAAGGCGATGGCCGCGATGCGCAGGTTTTCCTGCGCCTGCCGCAGTTCGCGGTGGTAGCTGGCGAACAGGCGGCGCGACCAGTGCGAGAAGCCGAACGAGCCGGCCACACCCAGCGCCAGCGCGCCCAGCACCATCAGCGCCAGCTCCAGCCGCTGCTGGGTGTTGCCTTCCTCGTGGGCCCGGGTCTGGGCGCGCAGCGTGGAGTGCAGCTCGTCGTTGAACATCGACGTCACCATCACCCAGCCCCAGGGGGCGTAGGTGGTGACCAGGGCGGTCTTGCGGCCCAGCGGCTCGCCTGCGCGCGCGCCGGGGCGGGGCCATTCGTATTCGATGAAGCCGCCGCCGGCCTGGGCCACGTCGCGCAGCTTTTGCAGGGCGCGCTGCTCCAACTCCGGCATCTGCGCGGGCAGCAGGCCTTCCAGTGCGGGGTTGTTGGGGCTGAGCAGCGAGCGCCCTTCGGCGTCGATCAGGCCGACCGAGCCGCTGGCGCCAAAGCGCAGCCCGCGCAGGCGCTGCATGGCCTCGCGCTTCTGCAGGGTCTCCCACTCGTACAGGTAGTCGCCCGTGCCGAGGAGCCAGTCGTAGGGCGCGAAGTGGCGCACGTAGGCCACCTTGTCGCCCATGGCCTGGGGCGTGTCCGGGCGGTACCAGCGGTAGCGGAAGAACCCCTTGCCCTGCGGCAGGTAGGCGGCGTTGACGAGGCCGCGCATGATGTAGTTGCCCGCGTCGTCGCGGTTGTCGATGCCCGCGCGCCCCTCGTACTGCGGCGCGGTGGGCAGCAGCACGAAGCGGCCCTGCATGTCGTCGATGAAGAAGTACCCCCGGCCGTCGAAGAAGCGTGCCGGCCGCAGCGCCTCGGTGATGAGCTTCTGCACTTGTGCGGGCGGGCGGTGTGGCGCCTCGCGGTCGTGGATGGCCTGGGCGATCTGCATCGCCGCATCCACCTGCTCGACGATGCTGCGGCGCAGCACGTCCTCGGTGCGCAGGCGCAGGAATTCCAGGTAGCCCACCGCCGATTGCATTTCGGTGGTGAGGCGCTCGCGCTGCTGCTGCGTGATCACCTGCTCGATGCGCTCGAACGCGGCGCGGTGTTCGCGCTCGTTGCGCCACGAATAGAAAACGGCCATGGCCAGCGTGACCACCAGGAGCAGGCCCAGGGTGCCGATCAGGTGCAGCCGGGGCATGGTGGTTTCATTGGCGGAAAGATGCATCCAGAATGTTTCAAAATGTTATGGTTGAATTTTACCGGGCGTTGCAGGCCCTCCCGCGGCCTGGAGGAGGTGACATGGCGAGGCCGTGGGCGCGGGCTGGCCCGCCTACCGCCTGGGCCTGCGGGCCCTGGAGAAATGACATGGCCCCCTGGGTTGCCCGCGCTTGGGCCGTGCCGGTTTATAGGCAGCGTTTTTTGATAGCTGCTCGCGCAAGCCTGGCAAGGCCTGGAGCCCAAAAAGGCTTGATTAGCGACATGCCTCAGACAAGATCGCAGCGCAAGCCGCGAATGGCAGGCATCGCGATGTGAGGTACAGACCTGACCAGAGAAAAAGGCGTGTTTTCAGAGGAACGGGGCGACGCCCAGGCGCTGCTGCAGGCGCTCGCTGCTGGTGGTGTATTCCAGCGGCAGCTTGTGCCCGGCCAGCCATTCGGCGGCGCCGAAGGCGGCGAGCGTGGCCTCGTGGAAGCCGCTCACGATGAGCTTGCGCTTGCCGGGGTAGGTGACGGCATCGCCCACGGCATGGATGCCGGGCACGCTGGTGGCGAAGGTGGCGGTGTCCACCACGAGCTGCTTGCGTTCGAGCGCCAGGCCCCAGTCGGCGATGGGGCCCAGGCGCGGCACCAGGCCCAGGCGCACCAGCAGCAGATCCAGCGGCAGGCGCAGCGGCTGGCCGTCGGGCGCGGCCAGCGCCAGCGCGGCCAGGCGCCCCTGTTCCTGCACGATGCCGCTGGCCACGCCGATGGCGACCTCGATGCGGCCCACCGCGCGCAGCGCCTGCAGCGTGGCCAGCAGCGCGGGCGGGGCGTCGAACACGTCGCGGCGGTGCTGCAGCGTGGTGCGCGCGGGGCGCAGCGCCTCGGGCGCGGTGGCGCAGTCAATGGCCTGCTGCACGGCGGCTTCGTCGCCGCCATGCACCACCACCCGTTGCCCGGCCAGACAGGCGTTGCCGTCGAGGCGGTAGCGCAACTGGCCGCCCTCGAAGGCGTCCAGGCCCGGCAGCTTGAGCGTGCGCGGCACGAAGGCGCCCACGCCGGTGGCGAGGAAGACGGCGCGCGCGCGCCATGCGCCGCCTTGCGCCGTGGCGGCGTGAAAGCCGCCCTCGGGCAGCGCCCGCAGGGCGCTCACTGGCTGGCCGAGGTGGAAGACGGGGGCGAAAGGCGCGGTTTGCGCGTGCAGGCGCTGCACCAGTTCGTGGCCGGTGCAGGCGGGGAGGGCGGGAATGTCGTGGATGGGCTTGTCGCCGTACAGCGCGGCGCACTGGCCGCCCAGGTGGGGCAGCGCGTCGATCACATGGGCCCGCAGCCCCTGCAGGCCGAGCTGGAATACCTGGAACAGGCCCACGGGCCCGGCGCCGATGACGAGGGCGTCGGTGCTGTGCATGCCAGGGCAGGGGTTAGCGCTGCAGGTCCTTCACCTTGCCGGGCTGGCCGTTCCACTCGTCGGCGTCGGGCAGGGCGGCCTTGCGCTTGGTGATGGGCTTCCAGCCGGGGGCGTTGGTCAGGTCGGCGTTGATCTTGATGAAGGCCAGCTCGGCGGAGGGCAGGTCTTCCTCGGCGAAGATGGCGTTGGCCGGGCACTCGGGCACGCAGACGGCGCAGTCGATGCATTCGTCCGGGTTGATGACCAGCATGTTCGGGCCCTCGACGAAGCAGTCAACGGGGCATACGTCCACGCAATCGGTGTATTTGCACTTGATGCAGTTTTCGGAAACGACGTGGGTCATGGTGTGGTTGGAATCAGGGGGTAACCCTCGATTTTAGGCGGTTCCACGGGGCGGGCCGCAGCCAGCCCCGTGGCGGGAAGGGCTTCGTTGACCGATGTCAGTTCACCAGGATGGCGCCCGCCGTGCGGTGGCTGGCGGTGTCGACCAGGATCAGCGAGCCCAGCAGGCGTGCCCGGGCGAAGGGCGCGGCGGGCAGGGGTTCCTGCAGCAGCAGCTCGACGTGGCCGATGGCGTTGGGTTCGAGCTGCTGCGCGTCTTCCTCGGCCAGGGTGTTGATGTCGAGGCGGTGCACCACGCGGCGCACCTTGGCCTTGACCCAGCGGTGGCCGTGCAGCGCCCAGTACACGCGGCCGGCCACCAGCGGCTCGTCGTCCATCCAGGCGACGGTGGCCGCCAGTTCGCGCTGGCCGGGCCAGGCGGGCTGGGCGGCAGGGGTGTCGAAGTCGTCCTCGGCGGGCGTGGCGGGCAGCGGGGCGGCCACGATCCAGTCGCCGCGCGAGACATCGACCTCGCGGTCGAGGATGATGCCGGCGCTCTGGCCCGCGCCCACGTCGGTGGGGCGGCGCGCGTGGTCCAGCACCTGGGCCACGCTGGCCAACTGGCCGCTGGGGAAGACCTGCACCGGGGTGCCCGGCTGCACGCTGCCCGTGCCGACGCGGCCCCAGAACACGCGGCGGCCCTGCGAGGTGTCGGACGACGCAGAGAACTTCTCCACCCACTGCACCGGGAAGGCCAGGGGCAGCGCGGTGTCGGGCGGCGTGTTGGGCAGCAGCTCCAGGATCTGCAGCAGGCTGGGGCCTGCGTAGCCGCACCAGCCGGGCTGGGCATCGACCACGTTCCAGCCCTTGAGCGCGGAGACGGGCACGGTGGCGGCCACGGCGATGCCGGCGTGCCGCGCGAACTGCTCCAGGGCCGAGCGGATGTGCTGGAACGCCAGCGCCGGGTCGGCCACGGCGTCGAGCTTGTTTACCGCGAACACCAGCGAGTGCACGCGCAGCAGGTGCACCAGCAGGCTGTGGCGGCGCGTCTGCGGCAGCAGCGCGAGCTGGGGGTTCTGCCAGTCGAGCTTGGTGGCGTCCACCAGCACCACGGCGGCGTCGGCCTGCGAGGCGGCGGTGACCATGTTGCGCGTGTACTGCTCGTGGCCGGGCGCGTCGCCGATGATGAACTTGCGCGTCTCGGTGGCGAAGTAGCGGTAGGCCACGTCGATGGTGATGCCCTGCTCGCGCTCGGCGGACAAGCCGTCGGTGAGCAGCGCCAGGTCGGTCTCGCCGCCGCGCTGCACGCCGGCCAGGTGGTCCTGCAGCACGGCGCGGCTGTCCACCAGCAGGCGGCCGATCAGCGTGCTCTTGCCGTCATCGACGCTGCCGCAGGTGATGAACTTCAATGCAGAAATATGGTCGTTTTGGCCTGTAGCGCTTACTGGGTTTGCGCTGGCAGCTATCAAATCAGTAGTCATCAGAAGTACCCGTCTTTCTTGCGCTTCTCCATCGAAGCATCGGAGGTCTTGTCGTCCATGCGCGTGGCGCCGCGCTCGCTGACCTCGGCGGCCAGGGTCTCGATCACGATCTCGCCGGCCGTGGCGGCCGGGCTTTCGACCGGGCAGGTGCAGGTGATGTCGCCCACGGTGCGAAAGCGCACGGTGCGCGTTTCCACGGTCTCGCCGTCCTTGGGCGGCGTCAGCGGCGTCACGGGCACCAGCAGGCCGCGGCGCTCCACCACTTGGCGCGGGTGCGCGTAGTACAGCGCGGGCAGGCCGATCTGCTCGCGCTCGATGTACTGCCACACGTCCAGCTCGGTCCAGTTGCTGATGGGGAACACGCGGAAGTGCTCGCCCGGTGCCAGGCGCGTGTTGAACAGCGTCCAGAGTTCGGGGCGCTGCGCCTTGGGCTGCCATTGGCCGAAGCTGTCGCGGTGGCTGAAGATGCGCTCCTTGGCGCGGGCCTTCTCCTCGTCGCGGCGCGCGCCGCCGATGAGGGCGTCGAAGCGGAATTCCTCGATGGCCTCCAGCAGCGTGACGGACTGGTGCACGTTGCGCGATTCGCCGGGGTGCGCCAGGCGCACGGTGCCGCGCGCCATGGAATCCTCGACGCTGCGCACGATCAGTTCGGCGCCCAGCTGCTTGGCGCGGAAGTCGCGGAAGTCGGTCACCTCGGGGAAGTTGTGGCCGGTGTCGATCATCAGCAGCGGGTAGGGAATGCGGCCCGCGCCGAACGCTTTTTCGGCGCACTTGAGCATGACCAGCGAATCCTTGCCGCCCGAGAACAGCAGCGCGGGGCGCTCGAAGGCGGCGGCGACTTCGCGCAGGATGAAGATGGTTTCTTCCTCCAGCGCGTCGAGGTGCTGGTTGCTCAGGTGGCTGAGCACGGAGGTATCAACTCGGGCGTTCATTGGTTCTTCCATTCAAATAAGGCTCTGGCCCTTATGGGGTAAGCGCTGGCAGCTATCGTTTTTCTAGTGCGCCAAGTGCAGGCCGCACTCGCGCTGTTCCTCGCCCTTGGTCGGGTCCACGTAGTCGAAGTTGTTGGGCAGGCCGTGCTGCTCGCAGTACGCGTACAGGTCCTTGGACGACCAGTGCAGTAGCGGCGCGACCTTGATGAGGCCGTCGGGGTTGATGCTCACGGGCTCCATCTGCGCGCGCACGGCGCTGTCGGTGGCGCGCAGCGCGGTGAACCAGACCTGGGGCGCGGTCTCGCGCAGCGCGCGGGCGAAGGGCTCCAGCTTCACCTCCTCGGTGAAGGCGGCGTGGCGCGGGTCGTCGAGCGCGGGCAGCGGGCCATCGACCGCCTCGCGGTGCGCGCGCGAGCGCAGCGGCAGGTAGATCCTGAGGTTCAGGCCCAGTTGCTTCGCCACCGCGTCGGCGTAGCGGTAGGTGGCCTCGGTGTTGTAGCCGTTGTCCATCCAGACCACGGGCACATCGGGCTGCACCTGCGTGACTAGGTGCAGGATGACGGCCTCGTAGGGGCGGAAATTGGTGGTGACGATGGACGGCTTGCCCAGGCCCAGCGCCCATTGCACGAGGCCGGGCGCGTCGCGGCCTATGGTTGCGTTGATGTGTGCGAGGTCGAGACTCATGCGGCCTCCTGTGTCGAATCGCGTGCAAACAGCGGGCGCGGCTGCAGCGCGTCGCCCTGGTAGAAGGCGCTGTAGCGCGCGAACTGGCGCTCGGCGGTCTCGGGGTTCTGGCCTTCGGCCAGCACGGCGCTGGTGAAGCCGCTGCGGTGCATCTGCACCAGCTGGTCGATCAGCACGTCGCCCGTGGCGCGGATGTCGCCCGCGAAGCCGTAGCGGCGGCGCAGCAGCACGGCCTGGCTGAAGGCGCGGCCATCGGTGAACTTGGGAAAGTGCAGCTCGATGCGCTCCACGCCCTGCAAGGCGCCGCCGGCGGCGATGTCGGCCAGCTCGGCGTCGTTGGCGATTTGCAGCACTTTTTCGGTCTCAGCGCCCGTGGGGACTGCGCTGGAAGCTATTATTTTCATAGTCATTCGGTTCGTCAGGGGAGGTTCATTCGGCAACGGCTTCCTCGGCCTGCCGGGGGTGGCGCGCGGCGTTGGCGGCGGCCTTGAACGGGTCGTGGCCGACGCGGCGCAGCGTGTCGATGAAGAACTCGCCGCCCTTGCGCTGGGCGCGGTAGGTGCCCAGCAGGGCCTCGATCACGTCGGGCACCTCGGCGGCGGAGAACGACGGGCCGACCACCTTGCCCGCCAGGGCCGGGCCGGACAGGCGCGCGCCGTCCGAGCCGCCCAGCGTGATCTGGTACCACTCCTTGCCGTCCTTGTCCACGCCGAGGATGCCGATGTGCCCGCTGTGGTGGTGGCCGCAGGAGTTGATGCAGCCGCTCATGTGCAGGTCGATCGGGCCGAGGTCGAACACCTCGTCCAGGTCCTGGTAGCGCTCGGTGATGGCGGCGGCGATGGGCAGCGAGCGCGCATTGGCCAGCGCGCAGAAGTCGCCGCCCGGGCAGGCGATCATGTCGGTCAGCAGGCCGATGTTGGGCTGCGCCAGGCCGAGCTTGCGCGCGGCCTCGTACAGCGCGGGCAGGTCGCTCTCGAACACCCAGGGCAGCATCAGGTTCTGCTCGTGCGTCAGGCGCGCCTCGCCCGCGCTGAACTGCTCGGCCAGTTGCGCCAGCGCGTCGATGGTGTCGGCGTCGGCGTCGCCGGGCGCGAAGCCCACGCGCTTGAACGACAGCGTGACGGCGCGCATGCCCGGCAGGCGGTGGCCGCGCACGTTCTGCTGCAGCCAGCGCTGGTAGAGCTGGCCGCTGGTGTTGACGCTCGACGGCAGGTTGGCGGGCTTGAGCGCGGGCACCACGAAGTTGGCGGCCACGCGGTCGAGCTCGGCCTGGGTGATGGTGTGCGGCGCGCCGTCCTGCGCCACGATGGCCTGGTATTCGGCCTCCACCGCGTCGATGAACTTCTGGCCCTCGGCCTTGACCAGGATCTTGATGCGCGCCTTCCACTTGTTGTCGCGGCGGCCATAGCCGTTGTAGACGCGGATCACGGCCTCGATGTAGTTGAGCAACTGGTGCCAGGGCAGGAACTCGCGCACCACGGTGCCGATGACGGGCGTGCGGCCCATGCCGCCGCCGACCTTGACGGTGAAGCCCGTCTCGCCCGCGTCGTTGCGCAGCGCCTGCAGGCCGATGTCGTACCAGCCCGTGGCGGCGCGGTCCTCGGCGGCGCCGTTGAAGGAAATCTTGAACTTGCGCGGCAGGAAGGCGAATTCGGGGTGCAGCGTGCTCCACTGGCGCAGGATCTCGCTGAACGGACGCGCATCGACGATGCCGTCCTCGGCGATGCCTTCGTAGGCTTCGCAGTTGATGTTGCGGATGGTGTTGCCGCTGGTCTGGATGCCGTGCATGTGCACGCTGGCCAGCAGGTCCATCACGTCGGCGGCGCGGGTGATGGGAATCCAGTTGAACTGCACGTTGGTGCGCGTGGTGAAGTGGCCGTAGCCGTACTTCAGCGGCGCGGCGGCCAGCGTCAGCCCGGGCTGCGCGGCCTGGAGCTGGTCCTGCGTGGCCTGGGCATGTGCCAGCAGCTCGGGCGTGGGCCGGTCGTACTCGCGCGCGATGTGCGCCAGCATGCGCAACTGCGCGCTGCTGATCTCGCCGTAGGGCACGGCGATGCGCGCCATGGGCGCGTAGCGCTGGATGTACCAGCCGTTCTGCAGGCGCAGCGGCAGCATCTGCTCGTCGGTCAGCTCGCCGCGCTGCCAGCGCTCGAGCTGGTCGCGGAACTGCTGGGCGCGCAGGTGGACGAATTGGCGGTCGAATTCTGTGTATTGGTACATGGTGGGGTCAGAAGGTGTGCGCTCTTTTCAGAGCAGAACCAGTTTGGCGCCGGCCCAGGCGAGCAGCGCGGAAAGAATGGAGCGGATCAGCCTCTCGGGCGTGTGCGAGACCAGGCGCGAACCCAGCCAGATGCCCGGCAGCGAGCCGGTGAGCAGCAGGCCCAGCAGCGGCCAGTCCACCGAACCGAGCGAGGCATGGCCCAGGCCCGCCACCAGCGTGAGCGGCACGGCGTAGGCGATGTCGGCGGCGATGATGCGCGGCAGCGGCAGGTGCGGGAACACCAGCAGCAGCACCGAGACGCCGATGGCCCCCGCGCCGACCGAGGTGAACGTCACCAGCAGGCCGATGACCGCGCCCAGCAGCACCGGCAGGCTCCAGTGGCGCGGCTGCGTGGCATCGGCGGCACGGCTGCTGCGCGCGGCGGCGGCCGCGGCGGCGCGCTCGGGTGAGAAGACCAGGGCCTTGTACAGCGTGGCCGCCGCCGTCAGCAGCAGCGCCACGCCCAGCGTCGTCGTCATCACGCGCTGCGCCTGGGCACTGTCCGGGCCGAGGTGGCGCAGCGTCCACAGGCCCAGCAGCGCGGCTGGAATGCTGCCGGCGCACAGCAGGCCCACCACGCGCCACGGCACCAGGCGCTGGCGCGCCAGGCTCACGGTGCCGCCCATCTTGGTGAAGGCGGCGAACAGCAGGTCGGTGCCGATGGCCAGGTGCGGCTTGATGCCGAAGAAGAAGATGAGCGCAGGCGTCATCAGCGAGCCACCGCCCACGCCGGTCAGGCCGACGATCAGGCCCACACCAAAGCCCGCCAGGATGAACGCGAAATCATGCATGGGCGCGAATGTAGAAGTTTCTTATATCAAAACAAACTACTTTTTAGTGCTGCATATATTCAAATTAGCTTATAAAGAAAACGAGGATCAATCCAGCATCACCCCCTTAGCCGCTGCGCCGCCAGCGCCTGCGCCACCTTGGCTTCCAGCGGCAGCGGTTCGCCGTGCACCTGCGCGGCCAGCAGTTCGCCGCACAGCAGCGCGTTGGTCAGCCCGCGTGCGCCCAGCGCGGTGCTGATGCACAGGCCCGGCAGCGCCTGCGGGTCGATGGGGCCGACGACGGGGCGGCGGTCGGGCGCGGCGCAGCGCACGGCGGACCAGTCGTGCACGGCGCCGGGCGTCTGGAAGCGCTGCGCCATCGGCGCCCGCAGGCCCGGCAGCAGGCCGCGCAGGCGCTCCAGGTTGTAGGCGCGGCCGGCAGCCAGTTCGTCGGCGGTCTTGGGCAGTGCCGTCTGGCCGCGCTCGAAGGTCGAGCCCAGCACCCAGATCGGGCCGTCCGCATCCGGCGCGCAGGGCACCAGGTTGCCGTGGCCGTTCACGGGGAAGAGGGGCAGGGCGGGCGCGTCGGCGCAGCGGCCCCAGCTCACCTGCCCGCGCAGCGGGCGCAGCGACGCGGCGGGCCAGTAATCGGCGCACAGGCCAATGCTGCCCGCGCCGGTGGCGATGACGACCAGCGGCACCTCGGCCAGCACGGTGCTTTGTGCATCGAACAGGTGCCATGTGCCATCGCCCGCGCGCGCGATGTGCGCCACCGCCGCGCCGCCGCGCCAGGTGATGCCGGGCCGGGCCAGCAGCGCCGCGATGAGCCGCGCGGGCCGTATCCAGCCGCCGCGCGCGTGCCAGTGGCCCACGGCGGCGGTGGGCAGACCTGCGGCGGCCAGTTGCGCCGCGTCGGCGTAGCGGCTCCAGTCGCTGCCGGGGTGGGCGGCGTCTTCGATCCAGGCGGCGGGCAGGCCGCGCTTGCCGTCTACGCAGTGCTCCAGCACGCCGCTGGGCGCCCAGTCCACGCCTTCGGCGAGCAGGTCCTGCGCGGTCTGGCGCGTCAGGCGCAGGCCGGCGCGGCTCAGGCGCGATTGCGGGGCGTCGTCGGGCGAGACGTGCAGGCCGAACACCCCGGCGGGCAGGCCCGAGGCCCCGGCGGCGGGCGCCGCGCCCTGGTCCAGCACCTCGACCAGCCAGCCGCGCCGCGCCAAGCTGGCGGCGGCGCCCGCGCCCGCCAGGCCGGCGCCGATGACGACGCAGCGCGCGGGCGCGCTGAACAGCGGCGCGGGCGCGTCTGCGGCGCCCCGGGGCTGCCAGGGCGGGTCGAAGGTGGCCTGCAGGTTGTCGCGCTTCGGATGTACGCCGGGCACCTTGCGCACTTCGAAGCCGCACTGCGCCAGCCCGGTGCGCACGGCGCTGGCCACGCTCCAGGTGGCCAGGCGCGTGCCGCGGCGGCAGCAGCGTGCCACGGCCTTGAGCAGGCCCTCGCCCCACATGTCGGGGTTGCACTGCGGGCTGAAGCCGTCCAGGTACACCGCATCGGCCACGGGCTGCTGCTGGCGCAGCATGGCCTGGGCGTCGCCGATGTAGAGCGTGAGCAGCACCTGCCCGCCCTCGAATGAGAGGCGGTGCACGCCGGGCAGCAAGCCCCAGAACTGCGCGGCCAGTTGCTGGGCCAGCGGCTGCAGCTCCGGCGCCTGCGGCGCGGCGCGCAGCAGGTCGGCCGCGGCCACGGGCCAGGCCTCGCACGAGACGAAATGCAGCACGCGCGGGCGTGCCGGGTCGGCGCGCCAGGCGGCCCAGGTCACGAGGAAGTTCAGTCCCAGGCCGAAGCCGGTTTCCAGGATGCGCCACTGCGCTTGCCCGGCCCAGGCGGCGGGCAGGCCGCAGCCGCCCAGGAAGGCGTCGCGCGCCTGGTCCACGCCGTGGTTGGCGCTGCTGTGGTAACGGTCGCCGAAGCGCGGGCTGTAGGGGGCTCCGTCGGGGAGCCAGGCTATGGGTTCGGGCATGGGGGGCGATTGTCCACGCGCGGCGCGCGGCGGCCAGGGCCGCGCGCGGGGTCTTTGCGCCGCGTCAGCAAGGGCCTTCGCGCTTTGCAGGGCCGGTCATTCCTCCCAGCGCCCCTGGTACGAGAAAACAGGCAGGCGCCAGTGAAAGCGGATGGCCAGCAGCCGCAGCGCCAGCCCGCTGGCGAAGCAGAGCGCGATGCCGAGGTCGGAACCCACGCCGAACCGCTGCAGCGCCAGGAACAGCAGGCACACGGCCAATGACACGCTGGCGTACAGCTCGCGCCGGAACACCACCGGCACCTGGTTGCACAGCACGTCGCGCAGGATGCCGCCGCTGATGCCGGTGAGCATGCCCGACATTACCACCACCACGGGCGGGTAGCCCAGCTCCAGCGCCACGTTGCAGCCGATGAGCGAGAAGGCGATCAGCCCCATGGCGTCCAGCACCAGGAACACGCGCTGGAGCCGGTGCATGTAGCGTGCCACCAGCGTGGTCAGCAGGCCCGCCGAGATCACCAGGTAGACGTACTCGGGGTGCTGCGTCCAGCCGATGGGGTAGTGGCCGAGCACCATGTCGCGCAGGGTGCCGCCGCCCAGCGCGGTGACGAAGGCGATCACGGCCACGCCGAAGATGTCCATGTCGCGCCGGCCCGCGGCCAGCGCGCCGGACATGGCCTCGGCGGTGATGGCCACGAGGTAGATCACCAGCAGGGCGCTGAGCTGGGAAGCCTGGAACGAGTCCAGCAGCGAAGCCGACGGCAGCACGTTTCCTTTTCTTTATGCGTCTTTATGCGCTGGGCGGCACGTAGCCCGCCGCGGCGTCTGCGCCGCCGCCAAAGAAGTGGTTTTCCATCTGCCGGGCCAGGTACTGGCGTGCGCGCGCGTCGGCCAGGTTCAGGCGGTTCTCGTTCACCAGCATGGTCTGGTGGCGCAGCCAGTCGGCCCAGGCCTGCTTGCTGACGCTTTCATAGATGCGCTTGCCCAGCTCGCCGGGGTAGGGCGGGAAGTCGAGGCCTTCGGCTTCCTGGCCGAGCTTGATGCATTGAACGGTGCGTGCCATGGGGCAATTCCTTTGTGGTCTGGGGTTCTTAGTTGATTTTCGAATAACGAACTGAAATCTTATTGGTTCCAGTTTTGATGGGCTGCTTCCAGAATCCGCTGCATCGACACATTCACCGCAACGGAAGCACCCATGAAAAATCGCCGCCACTTTATCAAGTTTCCCCTCGCCGCCGCCCTGGCGGCCACGCTCGGGTGGGGCTTTTCGCTGCCCGCCCAGGCACAGCAGCCGGTGACGCTGCTCAACGTCTCCTACGACCCGACGCGCGAGCTGTACGTGGAATTCAACGCGGCCTTCGCCAAGCACTGGAAGGCGCAGGCGGGGCAGGACGTGGCCGTGAAGCAGTCGCACGGCGGCTCGGGCAAGCAGGCGCGCTCGGTGATCGACGGGCTCGACGCCGACGTGGTGACGCTGGGCCTGGCGCCCGACGTGGACGCGCTGGTGAAGAACGGCGGCCTGGTGGCGGCGGACTGGCAAAAGCGTCTGCCGCACAACTCGGCGCCCTATACCTCGACCATCATCTTCCTGGTGAAGAAGGGCAACCCCAAGGCCGTCAAGGACTGGGACGACCTGGTCAAGCCCGGCGTGGCCGTGATCACGCCCAACCCCAAGACCTCGGCGGGCGCGCAGTGGAACTACCTGGCCGCGTGGGAATACGGCAAGCGCAAGAGCGGCAGCGAGGCCGGCGCCAAGGAGTTCGTGGGCAAGCTCTACGGCAACGTGCCGGTGCTCGACACGGGCGCGCGCGGCTCCACCATCACCTTCGCCCAGCGCGCCGTGGGCGACGTGCTGATCGCCTGGGAGAACGAGGCCTTCCTGGTGCTCAAGGAGTTCGGCAAGGAAAAGTTCGAGATCGTCGTGCCCTCGGCCAGCATCCTGGCCGAGCCCACGGTGGCTGTGGTGGACAAGAACGTGGACAAGAAGGGCACGCGCAAGGTGGCCGAGGCCTACCTGCAGTACCTGTATTCCGACGAAGGCCAGGACATCGCGGGCAAGAACTACTACCGCCCGAGCAGCGAGAAGGCGCGCGCCAAGTACGCCGCGCAGTTCCCCAAGCTGACGCTGTTCACCATCGACCAGGCCTTTGGCGGCTGGCCCGTCGCGGGCAAGACGCACTTTGCCGACGGCGGCACCTTCGACCAGATCTACACCAAGCGTTGAATTTGGCATGAAAAGCGGCTCCAGCGCTTGTCAGTCAATCGCTGGAAGCTATCGAAACATGAGCATGCAGGAACCCACCATGTCCACCTTGCTGTTGGCCGGAAGCCCCTCGGAGCGCTCGCGCTCGGCGGCGCTGCTCGACGCCGTGGCCCTGCGCCTGACGGTGCGGGGCGTGCGTGCGGCGCGCCTGCACATCCGCGACCTGAACCCGCAAGCGTTGCTGCTGGCCGATACCGGCCACCGCAGCATCGCCCAGGCGGTCAGGCAGGTGGAGGACGCCGGCCTGCTCGTGGTCTCCACGCCGGTCTACAAGGCCGCCTACAGCGGCGTGCTCAAGGTGTTCCTCGACCTGCTGCCGCAGGCCGCGCTGCAGGGCAAGACCGTGCTGCCGCTGGCCACGGGCGGCAGCCCGCACCACATGCTGGCGCTGGACTACGCGCTGCGGCCAGTGCTGCAGTCGCTCGGGGCCAAGCACATCCTGCCCGGCATCTACGCCACCGAGGGGCAGGTTTACCTCACCCCCGAGGGCGCCTACGCCGTGGCGCCCGAAATCGGCCAGCGCATCGACGAAGCCGTGCACCAGTTGGTCAGCGAAGTGCTGCACGCCCCGGCCATGTCGGCCGCAGCGGCCGGGCGCTTCGCGCCGGTGCCTTTCTCGCAGGTGCGCTGCAGCGTGTGAAACCGACCGGAATTTCCTGACCTTCCCTCCATCGACCGAACCGCCGCCGGGGCGGCCTGGGCGCAGCCTTGCCTGCGCCTGGCCCCGGGGCCCCAGCCCAAGGACACACTGACATGAAGAACCCGACGAACACCGCCGCGCAGCGCGCGGCTTCCGCCCCCGGCCTGCCGCGCCGCCGCGTGCTGGCCACTGGCCTGGGCCTGGGCCTGGCCGGCGCCTGGAGCGCGGGCGGTGCCTGGGCGCAGGCCCCGGCCCGCGTGCTGCGCGTGGGCCACCAAAAGGGCTGGCTGTCGCTGCTCAAGGCGCGCGGCACGCTGGAAAAGCGCCTGGCGCCGCTGGGCGTGAAGGTCACCTGGACCGAATTCAACGCCGGGCCGGTGCAACTGGAGGCGCTGAACGTCGGCTCCATCGACTTCGGCGACGTGGGCGAGGCGCCGCCGATCTTCGCCCAGGCCGCCGGCGCGCCGCTGGTGTACGCCGGTGCCTCGGTGCCGCGCCCCGAACTGGAGGCGCTGCTGGTGCCCAAGGATTCGCCCATCCGCAGCGTGGCCGACCTCAAGGGCAAGCGCGTGGCCTACAACAAGGGCTCGAACGTGCAGTACCTGCTGGTCAAGCTGCTGCAAAAGCACGGCCTGGCCTATGGCGACGTGCAGTCGGTCTTCCTGGCCCCGGCCGATGCGCGCGCCGCCTTCGAGAAGGGCGCGGTCGATGCCTGGCTGATCTGGGACCCGTTCCTGGCGGCCGCGCAGAAAACGCTGCAGGCGCGCGTGCTGGCCGATGCCAACGGCGTGGCCAACAACCGCTACTACTACTTCAGCTCGCGCGACTACGCCACGCGCAACCCCGACGTGCTGCGCATCGCCATCGAGGAGATCAACCGCATCGACACCTGGGTGTCGCAAAACAAGGACGCCGCCGCCGCCGAGCTGGCCGGCGTGCTGGGGCTGGACAAGGAGATCACCGCGCTGTACGTGGGGCGCGTGCGCTTCGGCACCGCGCCGGTCACGCGCGACATCCTGGCCGAGCAGCAGGAGATCGCCGACACCTTCCATGCGCTCAAGCTCATCCCCAAGAAGCTCAACCTGCTGCACGCCGCCCCGGTGGATCTGTGAGGACGCCATGCCCGCCACGCCTGCCCGCCCCGCCTTCGTCCCCCAGCGCCAGCCCCTGGTGCGGCGCCTGCGCCGCGTACTGCGCGTGACCGAGCGCGCCTGGGGCCTGCCGCCGCAGCACCCCGCACCCGCCCGGAGCGCGCCATGACCGGGGCCGTGCGTGAACTCCAGGCCGGCGCCGTGCTGGCCGCCACCCCCGATGCGCCCGGCGCGCTCGCCGCCGTGCAGCGCCTGGCCGCCCAGGCCGGCCGGCGCCTGCTGCCGTGGCTGGTGCCGCTGCTGCTGGTGGCCGTGTGGCAGGCGGCGTCGGCGCGCGGCTGGCTCTCCACCCGCGTGCTGCCCGCGCCGCTCGACGTGCTGCAGGCCGCGTGGACGCTGGCCGAATCGGGCGAGCTGTGGACGCACGTGAAGGTGAGCGCCGTGCGCGCGCTCAGCGGGCTGGCCATCGGCGGCGGGCTCGGCCTGCTGCTGGGGCTGCTCACGGGCTCGCTGCGCTGGGCCGAGACGCTGCTCGACTCCACCATCCAGATGGTGCGCAACATCCCGGCGCTGGCGCTGATCCCGCTGGTCATCCTGTGGTTCGGCATCGACGAATCGGCCAAGCTGTTCCTCATCGCCGTGTCGGTGTTCTTCCCGATCTACCTCAACACCTACCACGGCATCCGCAACGTCGATCCGGGCCTGGTCGAGATGGGGCGCACCTACGGCCTCACGCGCTGGCAGCTGTACCGCGACATCATCCTGCCCGGCGCGCTCTCCTCCATCCTGGTGGGGCTGCGTTTCTCGCTCGGCCTGATGTGGGTGATCCTGATCGTGGCCGAGACCATCTCGGCGCAGTCCGGCATCGGCTACCTGACCATGAACGCGCGCGAGTTCCTGCAGACCGACATCGTGCTCGTGGGCATCCTGCTGTACGCGCTGCTGGGCAAGCTGGCCGACGTGTTCGCCAAGGTGCTGGAGCGCTGGTGGCTGCGCTGGCATCCCGGCTACCAGGCCTGATCCACTATCAACAACGTAGCTGCTAGCGCTTGCTACATAAGGGCTGGAGCCTGTTTTGACCTCTATTTCATCTTCACCATCGCCCGGCGGTGTGCGCCTGCAGGTGCGCGGCGTGGACAAGCACTACGGCGCGCGCCATGTGCTGCGCCATGCCGACCTGGACATCGAACCCGGCGAATTCGTCGCCATCGTGGGCCGCAGCGGCTGCGGCAAGAGCACGCTGCTGCGGCTGGTGGCGGGGCTGGAAGCCGCCTCGGGCGGCAGCATCCGCATCGACGGACAGGACGTGCAGGGCCTGAGCGCGGACACGCGCATCATGTTCCAGGACGCCCGCCTGCTGCCCTGGAAGCGCGTGGCCGACAACGTGGCCCTGGGCCTGCCGCCCGGCCAGCGCGGCGCGGCGGCCGAGGTGCTGGCCCGCGTGGGCCTGGGCGACCGGCTGGCCGAGTGGCCGGCGCGCCTGTCGGGCGGCCAGCGCCAGCGCGTGGCCCTGGCGCGGGCCCTGGTGCATGGGCCGCGCCTGCTGCTGCTGGACGAACCGCTGGGCGCGCTGGACGCGCTCACGCGTATCGAGATGCACCGCCTCATCGAAGGCCTGTGGCAGGCCAGCGGCTTCACCGCGCTGCTGGTCACGCACGACGTGCAGGAGGCCGTGGCCCTGGCCGACCGCGTGGTCCTCATCGAGGACGGGCAGATCGCGCTGGACCAGCGCATCGATCTGCCGCGCCCGCGCGTGCACGGCGACGCGGCCTTCGCGGCGCTGGAAAAACGCATCCTCGACCGCGTGCTGCAAAAGCCCGGCGCGGAGCCCACACCCGAACCCCATTGGCCCGGCGTGCCTGCCCACGGCCTGCGCTGGGCCATCTGAATTTTTTAACTGCGATCCTGAAAGGAGAAACCCATGTCCATCCAAGCCATCAACGTGCGCAACCAGTTCAAGGGCAAGGTGCGCGAAATCATCCGTGGCGACGTCGTCTCAGAGGTCGACGTGGAAACGCCCTGGGGCGTCGTCACCTCGGTCATCACCACGCGCTCGGTGGACGAGTTGAAGCTGGTGGTGGGCTCCGACGTGGTGGCGCTGGTCAAGTCCACCGAAGTCTCCATCGCCAAGCTGTGACGCGGCGCCGGATTTGAAGAAAAAAGGCTGCCAGCCCTTGCAGGACAACCGCTGGCAGCTCACTGAAAGATAGCAAGACACCATGAACTTCCAGCAATTGCGCTCGGTGCGCGAGGCCGTGCGCTGCGGCTACAACCTGACCGAGGTGGCCGCGCGGCTGTACACCTCGCAGCCCGGCGTGAGCCGCCAGATCCGCGAGCTGGAGGAGGAGCTGGGCGTGGACATCTTCGTGCGCGCGGGCAAGCGCCTCACGGGGCTGACGCCGCCCGGCGCGTCGCTGCTGCCCATCGTCGAGCGCCTGCTGCTGGAGTCGGAGAACCTGCGCCGCGCGGGCGACGACTTCGTCGCCGCCGACCGTGGCGGCCTGGTGGTGGCGGCCACGCACTCGCAGGCGCGCTACGCGCTGCCGGCGGTGGTGCGCGACTTCCGCCAGCATTTCCCGCGCGTGTCGCTGCACCTGCGCCAGGGCTCGCCGCGCCAGGTGGCCGAGATGCTGCTCTCGGGCGAGGCCGACATCGGCGTGGCCACCGAGGCGCTGGCGGGGTACGAGCAACTGGTCACGCTGCCGTGCTACCGCTGGTCGCACAGCATCATCGTGCCGCCGGGCCACCCGCTGCTCGGGCTGGAGCCGCAGGCCGTGACGCTGCAGGCGCTGGCCAGCTACCCCATCATCACCTACGAGGCGGGCTACACCGGGCGCTCGCACATCGACGAATCGTTCGCCCAGGCGGCGCTGGCGCCCGACGTGGTGCTCACCGCCATGGACGCCGACGTCATCAAGACCTATGTGGAGCTGGGCATGGGCGTGGGCATCGTGGCCTCGATCGCCTTCGACGCCGAGCGCGACCGCCACCTGCGCGCCATCGACGCACGCCACCTGTTCGAGGTCAACCTCACGCGCCTGGGCCTGCGCCGCGGCGGCTGGCTGCGCGGCTACGCCTTCCGCTTCATCGAGACCTTCGTGCCCACGCTCACGCGCGAGGAGGTGCTGCGCGCGCTGGCGCAGGGCGAGGGCAAGGGGGAGGGCGAAGGGGGCTCCGTGGCCCTCTAAGTTCGTGAACACGTTCTAAGGCCTTGTACGTTTTCCGCATAAGCAAGCCATTTTTCATTCGTTCTCCAGCCGCTGGCGCCGGGGCACCATGCGGCACATCGCTACCGACTCAGTGAACCCACCATGACGGACATCTCCAATCTCCCCGCCTTGCAAGAAGCCGCCGCCCGCGCCGCCGCCGAGGGCCTGCCCCACGCGGGTTCGGTGGCGCCGCGCCAGGCCTGGCAGCTGGTCAGCCAGGGGCTGGCGCTGCTGGTGGACGTGCGCACGGCCGAGGAACGCAAGTTCGTCGGCCACGTGCCCGGCAGCGCGCACGTGCCCTGGGCCACGGGCACGGCGCTGGCGCGCAACCCGCGCTTCGTGCGCGAGCTGGGGGCGCTGCTGGCCAAGCAGCCGCAGCCCGCCATCGCGCTGCTGCTGTGCCGCAGCGGCAAGCGCTCGGCCCTGGCCGCGCAGGAGGCCGCCAAGGCCGGGCTGGCCTGCGTGTTCAACGTGAGCGAGGGCTTCGAGGGCGAGCTGGACGCCGCCCAGCAGCGCGGCCACGCCGACGGCTGGCGCTTCCACGGCCTGCCCTGGGTGCAGGACTGAAGGCGCCCTTCCGGTAACTCCTGAATTGATAGCTGGCAGCGCTTGCCCCGCAAGCGCTGGGGGCTGATTTCGTTCAAAAAAAGGCACGCAACCATGAGCGACTTTCCCATTCCCGAAATCGTGGCCGAGCTGCGCCACGTGCGCGCCCAGTGGCGCGGCCAGCAGGGCCGCACCGATACGGCGCAGCGTGAATTCCCCTCGCGCGATGCCGTGGCGCGCGCCGTCGATGCGCTCAAGGGCGTGCTCTACCCGCTGCGCCTGGGGCCGCCCGAGCTGCGCCAGGCGGGCGAGGATTTCTACATCGCCCACACGCTCGACAGCGCGCTGCAGGCGCTGCGCACGCAGGCCGCCATCGAGCTGGGCTACCGCGCGCGCCACGACGGCGAGGCGCTCGATGGCGAGGCGCTGGCGCGGCGCGCCACCCAGGTGGTGCGCGAGTTCGCCCAGTCGCTGCCCCGGCTGCGCCAGTGGCTGGACGCGGACGTGCTGGCCGCCTTCCACGGCGACCCGGCCGCGCACAGCGTGGACGAGGTGGTGCTCTCCTACCCTGGCGTGCTGGCGCTGATCCACCACCGCGTCGCGCACGTGCTGTACGGGCTGGAGCTGCCGCTGCTGGCGCGCATGGTGGCCGAGCTGGCGCACGGGCAGACGGGCATCGACATCCACCCCGGCGCGCGCATCGGCGCGGGCTGCTTCATCGACCACGGCACCGGCGTGGTGGTGGGCGAGACGGCGGTGATCGGCCGCAACGTGCGCATCTACCAGGCCGTGACGCTGGGCGCCAAGCGCTTTCCGCGCGACGCCCAGGGCCACCTGCAAAAGGGCTGGCCGCGCCACCCCATCGTGCAGGACGACGTGGTGATCTACGCCGGCGCCACCATCCTCGGGCGCGTGACCATCGGCCGGGGCGCCGTCATCGGCGGCAACGTCTGGGTGACGGAGGACGTGCCGCCGCTGGCCCACGTCACCCAGGCCAGCGTGCGCCAGGCCATCGCCACGCCGCCCGACGCCGGCCCGCTGCCCGTGGCGGCCTGAGCTTCCCCTTCACCGTTTCCCGTTTTCTTCCACCCTCCGTAGTACGACAGTCCATGACCACCATCCACCACACCCTGGGCGACAACGCCGCCCGCCAGTTGGCCAACGCCACCAAGACCGCGCCCCAGCTCGCCACCATCACGCCGCGCTGGCTCACGCACCTGCTGCAGTGGGTGCCGGTGGAGGCGGGCATCTACCGCGTCAACCAGGTGAAGAACCCGCAGGACATCAAGGTGACCTGCACCAGCAAGCAGTTCGAGAACCAGTTGCCGCGCACCTTCGTCGATTACGACGAAGCGCCGCGCGAGTACTTCCTGAACGCCGTCTCCACGGTGCTGGACGTGCACACGCGCATCTCCGACCTCTACAGCAGCCCGCACGACCAGATCAAGGAACAGTTGCGCCTGACCATCGAGACCATCAAGGAGAACCAGGAGAGCGAGCTCATCAACAACGCCTCCTACGGCCTGCTGGCGCAGGTGGCGGACGAACAGCGCATCTTCCCCCTGAACGACAGCGGCGCGCCCACGCCCGACGACCTGGACGAGCTGCTCACCAAGGTGTGGAAGGAACCGGCCTTCTTCCTGGCGCACCCGCTGACCATCGCAGCCTTCGGCCGCGAGGCCACGCGCCGTGGCACGCCGCCGCCCACGGTCAGCCTGTTCGGCTCGCAGTTCATCACCTGGCGCGGCGTGCCGCTGGTGCCTTCGGACAAGATTCCCGTGGCCGACGGCAAGAGCAGCATCCTGCTGCTGCGCGTGGGCGACCGGCGCCAGGGTGTGGTCGGCCTGTTCCAGCCGGGGTTGCCGGGCGAGCAGAGCCCGGGGCTGTCGGTGCGCTTCATGGGCATCAACGACCAGGCCATCAGCTCGTACCTGATCTCGCTGTACTGCTCGCTGGCCGTGCTCACGCCCGACGCGCTGGCCGTGCTCGACGACGTGCGCATCGACCGCTACCACGACTATGCGGCGCTCGATACCTACAAGTAAAAATCCCTTCAAACGCTGATGTAGCAAGCGCTGGCAGCTATGCTTTTGGAAGCTGCCGGCGGTCAAGGAGATGCTCTTGAGTACCACCCCCGCAATCCCCGTGCCGCAGAGCGCCGCGCCCATCGACCCGGCCACGCTGGCGCAGTGGGCCACCAGCCTGCTGCGCAGCCTGCCCGGCGGCGCACCCGCCGTGCCGGTGCCCGGCGCGCAGCCGCCCGCCAACTGGGCGCCGGGCGGCTCGCCGCTGGCCGCGCCTTCGGGCTTTTCGCCCAACGTGCCGGGCACGCCCGTCCCGCTGGGCCAGGTGCCGGGCAGCAACCTGCTGCCCTCCAGCCCCGGCACGCCGCTGGCGCTGCTCAACCGCGCCGCCGTGGCGCTGCCGCATGCGCAGGCGGGCAACGGCGTGCCCGACAACGCCTTCGGCGCGCTGCCCGGTTACGAGCCGCGCCTGGCCAGCCTGACCGACGGCGTGGCGCCGCACGAGGCGCCCGCGTCCTCCGCGCCACTGCTTCCCGCCGTGCCCGGCGACGGCCTGGATGCCTTGAGCCAGCAGGCCGTGGCCGCCCTGGCCGCCGGCGCGGGCGCGCCGGTGTTCGCCGAGGTGCCCCGCGTCGCGGCGCCTGATGCGGCACTTGCCATTCCTGCCGCACCTGCCGTGCCGGAGCCAGGCGTGGCGGGCGCCGCGCCGCAGTTCTACTTCGTCGATGCGGTGCGCCTGCCCAGCGGCTACGTCACGCCGGCCAAGCCGCACCCGCAGGGCGCGCCGGCGGCCCAGCAGGACCGCCACCCGGCCTTCGACGTGCACGCCGTGCGGCGCGACTTTCCCATCCTGTCCGAGCGCATCAACGGCAAGCGGCTGGTCTGGCTGGACAACGCCGCCACCACGCACAAGCCCAGGCAGGTGATCGAGCGCATCGCGCATTTCTACGCGCACGAGAACTCCAACATCCACCGCGCCGCCCACGCGCTGGCGGCGCGCGCCACCGATGCCTACGAGCATGCGCGCGAGGTGGTGCGCCGCTTCATCCACGCGCCCGAGGCGCAGGAGGTGATCTTCGTGCGTGGCACCACCGAGGCCATCAACCTGGTGGCGCAGAGCTGGGGCGGGCGCAACGTGGGCGAGGGCGACGAGATCATCGTCAGCCATCTGGAGCACCACGCCAACATCGTGCCCTGGCAGCAGCTCGCGCAGGCCAAGGGCGCGAAGCTGCGCGTGATTCCGGTCGACGACCAGGGGCAGATACGGCTCGACGAATACGAGAAGCTGTTGAACGACCGCACGAAGATCGTTGCCATCGGCCACGTCTCCAACGTGCTCGGCACCGTGGTGCCGGTCAAGGAGGTGGTGGCGCGCGCTCGCGCGCGCGGCATCACGACGCTGGTGGACGGCGCGCAGTCCATCGCGCACACGCCGGTGGATGTGCAGGACATCGGCGCGGACTTCTTCGTCTTCTCGGGCCACAAGATCTTCGCGCCCACCGGCATCGGCGTGCTCTGGGGCCGCCGCGAGGTGCTCGAAGCCATGCCCCCGTGGCAAGGCGGCGGCAACATGATTGCCGACGTGACCTTCGAGAAAACCCGCTACCAGGGCCTGCCCAACACCTTCGAGGCGGGCACCGGCAACATTGCCGACGCCGTGGGCCTGGGCGCGGCGCTGGAGTACGTGGAGCGCATCGGCATCCATGCCATCAGCCAGTACGAGCACGCGCTGGTCGATTACGGCATGCAGCAGCTCGCCACCATCCCCGGCCTGCGCCTGATAGGCACCGTGCCGGGCAAGGCCAGCGTGCTCTCGTTCGTGCTCGCCGGCTACACCACCGACGAAGTGGGCCAGGCGCTGAACGAGGAGGGCATCGCCGTGCGCACCGGCCACCATTGCGCCCAGCCCATCCTGCGCCGCTTCGGCGTGGAGACGGCGGTGCGGCCCTCGCTGGCGTTCTACAACACCTTCGAGGAAATCGACCAGCTCGTGGCCGTGGTGCGGCGGCTGGCGGGCCAGCGCCGGGGCTGAAGCCCCGTGCGGGCCACGCCCCCGTGCAACCGGGCGTGGCTTGCGCTAGCATTCGGCCTATGACTGAAATGCATTCGAGCAGTGAAACGCCGGCCGACGTGCCGGCGCAGAGTGGCGAGCAAGGCCACTGCTTTCGCATGCCTTTGTTCCACCCCGGCACCAAGGTGCGCCTGGCCGGGCGCGACGAGGTTGTGAGTCATATCGTCGTGCGCAAGCAGTTGCTGGCCGTGCACCTCGTGGGGCGCGACGGCGCCGTGCGGCCCGATCAACTGGAGCTTGAGCCCACGCTGTTCAGCACCGCGCGGCGGCCCGAGCCCCTGATGACCTGAGAACGCTTAGAACGTGTTCACGATCTTTTCATAGTGCCCGCAAGGCAGCAAAAAGCCGCAATCTAGGCGCGCGCCGCAGCCCAGGCTCTCTGCCTGGGCAAGGTGCGCAACGACGAGTGCGGCTTTTTGCTGCCTTGCCCGAAGGGTTGCCCCGCAAAAGTGGCATCTGCGGCGTTGCAAATGCTCGCCGGGCCACCAGCCCGGCTGCGCTTTGCGCTTTGCGCCTTGCACCTGCCACTTTTGCGGGGCAACGGGCTCTATGAAAAGACCGTGAACACGTTCTTACGCCTGCAGCATCGGCGCGGCGCGCATGGCCATGCTCTGGCCCAGGCGCACCGGGTGGGCGGGCGCCCAGGCTTCGTTGAAGCGTAGCCGCCCCTGCGGAAACAGCAGCACGACCGTGGAGCCGAGCAGAAAGCGGCCCATTTCGTCGCCTTGCTCCAGAACGATGGATTGGTTCGCGTAGTCCCAACTGCGCAGTTCGCCCGTGCGCGGCGGGTTGACCACGCCATGCCACACCGTGGCCATGCTGCCGACGATGGTGGCACCCACCAGTACCAGCACGAACGGCCCCTGCTCGGAGTCGAACACGCACACCACGCGCTCGTTGCGCGCGAACAGGCCGGGTACGCCCCGGGCGGTGGTCGGGTTCACCGAGAACAGCGCCCCTGGCACGTGCACCATGCGCCGCAGCCGGCCCGTGCAGGGCATGTGGATGCGGTGGTAGTCGCGCGGACTGAGGTAGATGGTGGCGAAGTGGCCGTCCTGGAACTGCGCCGCCAGGGCGGCGTCGCCCCCGAGCAGCGCGGTGGTGCTGTAGCGGTGGCCCTTGGCCTGGAAGATCTGGTCCCGCTCGATGGCGCCGAACTGGCTCACCGCGCCATCCACGGGGCAGATCAGGTCGGCCGCGGCCAGCGGGCGCGCGCCGTGGCGCAGGGCGCGGGTGAAGAACTCGTTGAAGGTCGGGTAGGCTGCGGGGTCGGGGTTCGCGGCCTCGCCCATGTCCACGCCGTAGCGCGCGATGAAGCGGCGGATCACGGCGGTGGTCCAGCGTCCTCCGCGCAGGCCGGCCAGCTGGCCCATGAGGGTGGTGAGGGCCTGCTTGGGCAGGAGGTATTGCGGGAGAACGGCGAGGCGGTCGGACACGGCGGCGGGAGGTGAGTGCTGGGCGCGCCATTCTATCGGCGGCCCCCGCCGGCCCGGCCGTGCCCCCCGGCGACCGTGTGTGGGACGGGGGCATGCCTGGCGCGGCACAATGCGGCCCCTGCTGGACGCACCATGCCGTTGACCGACCCTCCCGAACCGTCCCCCGCCGCCGCGTTGCGCCGCTGGCTGCGCAATTTCTGGCCCATGCCGCTGGGCATCAACCGGCGCGAGCACCTGCGCATGGCCTGCGGTGCCGTCTTGGGTGTGCTATTGGCGGCGCTGCTGGGCCGCTGGTGGGCGGATGCATGGGGGATCGAGGCGCCGTGGATGGTGGCCTCCTTCGGTGCCAGCGCGGTGCTGGTGTTCGGCCTGCCCTCCAGCCCGCTGGCCCAGCCCTGGCCCGTGCTCGCGGGCAGCACCCTGTCGGCCCTGGTGGGGGCGCTGTGCGCGTTGCTGGTGCCGGATGCCGCCTGGAGCGGAGCGCTGGCGGTGGGGCTGGCCCTGGCGCTTATGGTGCAACTGCGCTGCCTGCACCCGCCGGGCGGGGCCCTGGCCCTGTTCGTGGTGCTCAACCATGGCGGCGGTGTGCACCTGGCCGTCTTTCCGGTGCTGTTCAACGTGCTGGTGCTGCTGGTGGTGGCGGTGGCCTACAACACGCTGACGGGGCGCAGCTACCCGCATCCCCAGCGCGCGGCGCCGCAGGCCGCGCCTGCCGGAGGGTTCACCACGGCCGACGTGGACGCCGCGCTGGCGCACTACAACCAAGTGCTCGACATCAGCCGCGCCGACCTAGAAGGGCTTTTGCACCAGGTGGGCCATGCCGCGTTCCAGCGCACCCTGGGGGAATTGCGCTGTGCCGACATCATGTCCAGTCCGCCGTTCGCGGTGGAGCAGGGCGTGGCCCTGAAGGAAGCCTGGGCGCTGCTGCGCCGCGAGCAGATCAAGGCGCTGCCGGTGGTCGATGGCCAGCGGCAGGTGGTGGGCATCGTCACGGTGGCCGATTTCATGCGCCTGGTGAATCTGGACGTGCACGAGGGGCTGGGCCAGCGCCTGCGCGCGCTGGTGATGGGGCGCGGCCAGCAGCCCACGCAGGTGGAGGGCATCATGACGCGCGCCGTGCAGGTGGCCGGGGCGGGCCAGCACGTGATGGATCTGGTGCCCCTGTTTTCGCAAGGGGGGCACCACCATATCCCCATCGTCGATGAGGACCAGCGCCTGTCCGGGATCATCACCCAGACGGATCTGGTGCGCGCCCTGGCCAAGGCGGTGCAGGCCGCCCAGTAAGCAATCCGCACCGTAACGCGCTACAATTAGAAGGCTTTACGCACAGCGCCTTGCCTGTCCACTGAAGCCGTCTCCCCCCGGCCATCGTCCGATCTGCGCCCCGGGTGCAGCGACTCCCTCCGCCCGCATGCACGCCCCGTGCTTTCGAGTCCTGGTTCAGGACGGCGCCCGCCGTGGCGGACATGCGGCTGCGCCAGTGCTGTACACAGAACGTATTTGTCTTGAGAGATTGATGAAATGGCCAAAGAAGAACTGATTGAAATGCAGGGCAGCGTGACCGAGGTGCTGCCCGATTCGCGTTTTCGCGTGACCCTGGACAACGGTCACCAACTGATCGCCTACACCGGCGGCAAGATGCGCAAGCACCACATCCGTATCCTGGCGGGCGACAAGGTGTCGCTGGAAATGTCGCCCTACGACCTGACCAAGGGCCGCATCACCTTCCGCCACCTGGCCGGCCGCGGCCCTGCGCCGTCTTCGTCCCGCTGAACATTTCGCAGGTTGCGCGGCGCAAATTTGCGGTGTGAGCCAGGGAAAACGTCTGTGGCAGGTTAGAATGCCAGCTGTCGGAGCGTAGCGCAGCCTGGTAGCGCATCTGCTTTGGGAGCAGAGGGTCGCGAGTTCGAATCCCGCCGCTCCGACCAATGAAATCAAGGCCTTGCGTCATTTTGGCGCAAGGCCTTTTGTCTAACAGAACTGGCATTGTCTAACGACTTACCTCGTCGCATTGGTCTTGATGGCCTTTTTGTGGCGCACGTAGTCCGCAGTCTGAGCCTGGGTTGAGTGGGCTCCCATGCGCTGGGCATCGGTTATTCCGCGTTTCGCATCGACGTCTGTCAGTGCCTTTGCCCGCAGGTCGCGGAACTGGGTGTCTGGAATCCCGGCACGCTTGATGCCGCGCTTCCAAGCTGTCACGGCACCAGAGTAGGTGTACCGTTGGCTGTCCTGCTTGCAGAACACGTAGCGCATGTTGGTGTGCGGGAAAGTCTTGAGGCGGGCCACCAGTTTCTCCAGCCGTGGTGTCCAGCCGATAAGCACCTCGGCGCCGGTCGATGCCAGCGTTTTGCCAGGCTGAAACCGGATGCCCGTTTTCCCGATTTCCGACCACTCCATTGACAGTAGGTCGCTCGCGCGTTGGCCGGTCAGGTAGGCCATCTCCACCAAACAGCAGATCATCGGCCCAGATGGTGTGCGTTTGCCATCCTTGCCGTAGCAGATTCCGACCTTGATGCGCCGCAACTCCGAGTCAGTGATGTAACGGCGGCGGGCCCCCGGTCTGGGAGAACGCGCACTTGGCCAGTGGGCAGTGCCCGTGGCGGCAGGCGTGGGCGTGGGCGAGGGCGCCGTGACGGCGGGCCAGCAGATGGCGCAATACCAGGGCGACGACCAGCAGAAGAACGCGCTGGCATCGCTGGGAGCGGGCGTTGGCACGGGGCTGATCGGCGTCGGCGCGGGCCGCGTGGCGAACAAGCTGGGCCTGGAGACGGCTGAGACGGCCATCGCTAAGGCGGGCACGGGCGTTGCCAAGGCGGCGGACGAGGTGCCGCTGTCGGCCAAGCGCCGCATTCTGGGCGGCATGGTGTCGGAAGCTGTGCTGCAGGAACTGCCGCAGTCCGCCCAGGAGCAGATGTGGCAGAACTGGGCCGATGGCAAGCCGCTGATGGAGGGCGTTGCCCGGGCCGCCACCGAGGGTGCTATTGCTGGTGGTGTGATGGGGGCGGGGGCGAACCTGCGCGGCGGCCATGCCCAGCAGCACGAACAGCCTCCAGGGGATGCTCCGGCTGAGCAGCCGGCCGCGCCGCTGCAGCTCGGCCACACGGCCGATCCGCTGATTGTCTTTCCCGATGGCACCACGGGCCGCCAGTCCGAGGTGGATGCATACCTCGCCAGCCTGCCCGAGGACCAGCGCACGCAGGCCAGCGCGCGGCTGTACGGCTACGCATCGCAGCAGGCGGACATTGGCACATCGCCCGGAGCCGCCGATTCGAATGCGCCGCAGACCGCGGGCGCCAGCGCGCCGCAGGCGCTGGATGCCACGACCACGCCGGGCGCGGCGCAACAGCACGGCAATGGCGTGGACTTCACGCGCGACGTGGACACAGGCGCTTTGTCGCTGGTGGACCCTGCGGAACAGGAGCGTGCCCGCGCCGCCACCATCGACTACCAGCCGGGCGACACCACGCCGCAGTGGGGCACGGCCCCGGGCGCGGCGCCTGAACGCCAGGGCATGGACATGCCAGGGCCTGACTTTGGCACCGAAGGGCTGGCCCTGGAACCTGATCCGCGCACCACGAGCCAGCGCATGGGCATCGACCCCGCCGCAGGCCCGCTGTCGAAGGCGGCAGCCACGGCGGTGGACGCTGGCGCGGCGGCTGCGCCATTGGCTTCGCCTGCTGCGCAGTCCCAATCCACAGCCAATGCTCCAGCCAATGGCGATGTGCTGCAGCAGGTTGCGGAGACCGCTGCGCAAGCCCAGGCAGCTATTAATTCAGAAGCAAATTTTCCCCAATCGACCGCAGGAGAATCCAATGGCGCTCAAACCGATCAAGCCCAGCAAGCAGTCCCGCAACCAGCGCAAGCAGGAGCAGCGCAAACAGGAGCAGCGCAAGCAGGAGCAGCGCAAGCAGGCGCACCGGCAGACGGGGGGCTGAGCTATGGTGCCGCCCCGACTCTCGACCCTGGCGCGCAAGCAGCGCCGCAGGCAGGCACGCAAGCTCAAGCGCAGGGGACAGGCTCAGGCGCGGCAGCCACGGCGGCTGCAGTAGAGGCACCCAGGCCCGGGAACTGGCGTACCAGCATGCTTGGCGCCAGGCCGGTGGCAAACTCTCTTGGCATCGAATCCAAGGGCAAGCGCCTGGCCCAGGTGGTGGCGGAGATCGATGCCGCTGATGCGCAGCGCGTTGGCGCAGGGCAACAGGCTACCAGCGTAGCGCCGCAGGGCCGCGAGGTCTTGCGCGACATCGGCCGCTACAAGGAGGGGCTGAGCGAGTACCGCGCCAACCAGGTGCGCTCCGAGCTGGCGCGCCAGAACCCGAGCGTGGTCTACACGGTAGAGGAAGATGCGGCGCTGAAGAATGGCTATGCGGTGGTGGGCCGCGAGCCTGCGCCCGGGGCGAAGCTGGGTATGGAGAGGCTCAAGGCCGCCCAGGGCAGGGCGCCGCTGCAGTTCAGCCGCGGGCTGCGCAAGGCCACGGACTTCGTGCCGAACGCCGATGGCGGGCTGGACTATGGAGAGATCACGCCGGAGATGGGCAAGGAGATGCGTAGACAGGAGGGGAAGATTCGCTTGCGCCAGGGGGATGAAACACAAGGACTTGTACATATCCAAAACCGGCATGCAAAAGACTTTGCGGCGCTTGGGTTTGATAGCGCTCAGGACTTCGTTGCTCGTGTAGCCAGGGGGTTCAACAAGGTCTACCGAGGGCGCGGCGCAGCACTGGATGTTGTGCTGGATGATAAAGCGCGCGGTATGCTGATCGTGTCGCTAGAGCCGTCAGAGGATGGAGATTTCTACGACATAAAGACGGCAACACCGATTCGGCGTGACCAGTTCAAAAATGAAGAACCGATTTGGGAGCGCGCCGGGCCCAGCGCGCCAGCTGCCGGTGAAGGCAGCCCCCCTTATCCCAAGGGCCAAAGCGGTTCGCAGAGTGTACCGTTAGCCACCCAATCAGACAAGGCGACCGCTGCCCCCGTGGCCTTCGTCAAGAGCGGAGATTATCTGGAGAAGCAGGAAGGGAAGGGCGCGAAAGCGATCTGGAGCGGGAGCGAACCCCGCTCGGCTACCACCGGACGGCAACCCCCGTATGCAGGCAACTCCGAAGAAAAGTCCGGTCGGAGTGCCCCCATCGCTCAGGGCAAGAGCACACAACGAGAAGGCCGGGCCCAGCCTTCCGCCGACTCCGGAACGTCGGCCCCGTTTGCTGCACAGCCCTCAAACGAGTCCGGGATGGCCGCCACGATCCCATCGGGTAGCAATTCTGACAATGTACTCTGGGACAGGGCGCAGTCCAATCGTTCCGAAGCCGAAACCCCTAGCGCAATCTCGGGCCAGAGCAACGATGCCAGTGTACCGCCGCAGGACGGCGGCGCCAAGTACGCCCGGGCCGAAGCCGGCATGTCCGACCTCGCCCGAGCCATCCTGAATCTTCCGGCCACCAAGGAGTCGGTGCATGCTGCCGTGCGCCAGTTGGTGAACGGCCTGGGCATGCTGCCCAACCGCCTGGGCCGCGTGGTGGTGGCCACGGCCGCAGAGATCAAGCAGGATTGGGAGCCGCTGATCGGCCCCACGGGCATGGAGGCGGCAGGAGACGCAGGCCAGGCCCAGGGCTTCTACGACCCGAAGACCAAGACGGTGTTTCTGGTCGCCGACCACATCAAGGCTGGCGACGAAATGGGCGTTGTGGCGCATGAGCTGATGCACAAGCATGGCCAGGCGGTGCTGGGCGAGGAAGGGTGGAACAAGCTGCACGGCATGATCGAGGGCTGGGCCAGCGCGGCAGACGGCAGCATGGAGCGCCGCGTCTACGACGAAGCGGCAGCGCGCGTGCGCGATTCGCGGCCGTCGGATGCCGACACTGCGGTCTACTCCAGCCAGGAACTGTTCCCCTACGCGGTGCAGGTGGCGCTGGAGATGGGGGTGAAGCCCAACTTGCTCGCCAAGCCGGGCACGGTGGCGCGCTGGCTGGGCCAGGTGCGCGCGGCGCTGCGCGAGGTATGGGACAAGATCACGCGTAAGCCGGACTTGTTCAATGCTCAGGATCTGGTGAACCTGGCGTTCGGCATCGCGCAGCGTGAGAACCCGGCGCACAGCAGCGAACTGGACGCCGCCGCATCGCCGCCAGCCAGCGGAACCGGCAAGGCCAATTCGGAGAACCAGGGCGTCCAGTTCAGTCGCAGTGCGGCGGCAGCGCCTGCCGCTGACGACTACACCCCGGCGCAGCGCCGCGCTGCGGAGCATGCCTTTGGCGTCCAGAAGAAGCAGACCTGGGCCGAGCGTGCCCAGTCCTTCCGCGCGAACCTGGGAACGAAGCTGCGCCAGGGACTTGTGGATCAGTTCGCCCCACTCAAGGAGGTGAGCGACAAGGCCTACATGCTGGCCCGGATGTCCAAGGGCAGCGATGGCGCCGTGGAGGCGGCGCTGCTCTACGGCAAGGTCTTCCTGCGCGACGGCGTGTACGACGTGGACATCAAGGACGGAGGCTTTGCCAAGGTCCTGGCGACGCTCAAGGGTGAGGACGTGCGGTTCTTCCAATGGGTGGCCGCCCAGCGCGCTGAGCGCCTCAAGGCGGAAGGCAAGGAGAACCTGCTCACGGACCAGGACATCACGGCGCTCAAGAGCCTGAATGCCGGGCGCTTCGCCGATGGCACGCCCCGCATGGGGGTGTACGCCCAGGCGCTCAAGGAACTGAACGCCTTCAACGATTCCACGCTCAAGGTGGCCATGGAGTCTGGCCTGATTGATCAGGCCGCGTACGAACTGATGAAGGAGCAGCCATACGTGCCGTTCTATAGGCTGATGGAAGAGGACGGCGGCATGCGCGGCCCGCGCTTCAGTTCCGGGCTGGTGAACCAGCAGGCCTGGAAGAAGCTCAAGGGCGGTACGCAGCAACTCAATGCCGACTTGCTGCAGAACACGCTGATGAACTGGAGCCACCTCTACGCCGCGGCTGCGCGCAACCGTGCTTCACTGGAAACCATGGCGGCGGCTGAGAAGCTTGGCATTGCCTACCAGGTGCCGGCCGATACCAAGGGTGCAGTGAAGGTGATGCGCGACGGCGTGGCAGAGCATTGGGCTGTTGAGGATCCCTACCTGCTCGACGCGATCTCTGCCATGAGCTACACGCCGCCGGGCATCGTCAAGGCGATGGCGCCGTTCAAGCGCCTGCTGACCTTCGGTGTGACGGTGAACCCGACGTTCAAGATCCGCAACCTGATCCGCGACAGCCTGTCGGCCATCGCGCAGAGCGACCTGAGCTACAACCCGGCCGAGAACGTGGCCAAG
>Ga0222428_100181_pt1 | contig 56742 bp, 53 predicted proteins | sample 2B5Ametagenome_FD_182471 | JGI IMG/M metagenome (GOLD analysis project Ga0222428, IMG submission 182471) | Enriched microbial communities from leaf-cutter ant dump, University of Wisconsin, Madison, United States - 2B5A (version 2) | ecosystem: Environmental > Terrestrial > Nest > Insects nest >...
ACATGGTGGGCGAGTTCCCCGAGCTGCAGGGCATCATGGGCGGCTACTACGCCGTCAACGACGGGCTGCCCGACGACGTGGCCCACGCCATCGAGGACCACTACAAGCCGCGCTTCGCGGGCGACGCTCTGCCGCGCAACAACGTCGGTCTGGTAGTGGCCCTGGCGGATAAGCTGGAAACGCTGGTGGGCATGTTCGGCATCGGCAACCTGCCTACGGGCGACCGCGACCCGTTTGCGCTGCGCCGCCATGCGCTGGGCGTGATCCGCATGTTGGCCGAGCGTGACCTGCCGCTGGACCTCTCGGCCCTGCTGGCCGCTGCCACGCCGGCTTTCGGCGGCAAGATCGAGGACGCCACGGCGCAGCTCGCCGACTTCATCTACGACCGCCTCGCCGGCAGCCTGCGCGAGCAGGGCTACAGCGCCCAGGAGGTCGATGCCGTGCTCGCCCTGCGCCCGCAGCGCCTGGCGCTCGTGCCCAAACAGCTGGCAGCGGTGCGCGCCTTCGCCGCGCTGCCCGAGGCCCCGGCCCTGGCCGCCGCCAACAAGCGCGTGACCAACATCCTCAAGAAGGCGGGCGAAGTCGATGCGCACGTGAACCCGGAGCTGCTGCAGGAGCAGGCCGAGAAAGACCTGTACGTTGCGCTGCAGCGCTTCGTGCCCGAGGCCAACGCGCAGTTCCTGGCGGGCGATTACACCGGCAGCCTGCAAACCCTGGCCGTGCTGCGCGCGCCCGTGGATGCCTTCTTTGATGACGTGATGGTCAACGCCGAGCAGCTCGACCTGCGCCTGAACCGCCAGGGCCTGCTCAAGACGCTGCACGACGCCATGAACCGCGTGGCCGACCTGTCCCGCCTTGCCGCGTGACACCCGCAGGGGCCCGGCCATGAAAATCATCATCCTGGACCGCGACGGCACCCTCAACCAGCTGGGTGAGGAATACATCACCACCCCCGCCGAGTGGCAGGCCGAGCACGGCGCGCTGGAGGCCGTGGCGCGGCTCAACCGGGCCGGCTGGCACGTGGTGGTGGCCACCAACCAGCCCGGCCTGGGGCGCGGCCTGCTCGACGTGCTGGCGCTCAACGCCATCCACGCCAAGATGCTGCGCCAGCTCGCCGCCCAGGGCGGGCGCATCGACGCCGTGTTCTACTGCCCCCACGTGCCCGATGACCGCTGCCACTGTCGCAAGCCCGCACCGGGCCTGCTCACGCAGATCGCCGAGCGCTACGGCGTGGAGCCGCGCGACCTGCGCGTGGCCGGCAGCACGGCCGAGCACCTGCAGGCGGGCGCGGCCATCGGGGCGCAGCTGCACCTGGTATGCACCGGCCAGTCGGCCAGCCACATGCCCGGCCAGCCGCTGCCGCCCGGCGTGCCCGAGGGCACCCTGGCGCACGCCGACCTGCAGGCCTTCGCCGACCACCTGCTGGCGCCCGCGCCGCCGGCCCCCGGGGCTTGATTGCTATTGAAATAAGAGCTTCTAGCGCTTGCTGGACAAGCGCTGGAGGCCTAAAACGCTCCAAACCATGTCCTTGATCCGCTCCCTCCTCCACCTGCTCTGGATGGCCATCACCGTCGTGCCCTACACGCTGGCCATCCTGCTGGCGTCACTGCTGGGCTGGCGCGGCCCGAAGCTGTACCGCATTGCCCGTGCCTGGCTGGCGCTGAGTGTGGACAGTGCGCGCGTCATCATGGGCATCCGCACGCGCGTCACCGGCATGGAGCATCTGCCCCGCGGCGAGCGCGACGGCGTGGTGCTGCTGGTCAAGCACCAGTCCACGTTCGAGACCTTTCTGATGCCGGCGATCATGCCGCACCCGCTGGCCTACGTGTTCAAGAAGGAGCTGCTGCACATCCCGTTTTTCGGCTGGTCCATCGGCCGGCTGGACATGATCCACATCGACCGCGCGCAGCGCGCGCGCGCCTTTGTGCGTGTGATTCAGCAGGGCAAGAAGCTGCTCTCCGAGGGCGTGTGGGTCATCATGTTCCCCGAGGGCACGCGCATGCCGCGCGGCGAAAAGGGCACCTACCAGAGCAGCGGCGTGCGCCTGGCGATCGAGGCGGGTGTGCCCGTGGTGCCGGTGGCCGTCACCTCGGCCAAATGCTGGCCGCGCAAGGCCCTCATCAAGACGCCGGGCGTGGTGGATGTGTCGATTGGCCGCCCCATCGACTGCACCGGGCGCAAGTCCGACGAAGTGATGCGCGAGGTGGAGGCGTGGATCGAGGCGGAAATGCGCCGCCTCGACCCTGAAGCCTATGGCAGCAGTACAACCCCCTGAGCCGCTGCGCGGCTTCCCCCTTCTCTCTACGCGCTGCGCGCTACGGGAAGGGGGACGCAGCCCTCGCTGCGGGGCGGCCCTTGCTCGGCTGCCCGCGCCTGGGCCGCTACCCGCGCCTGGGCCGCTACCCGTGCCTGGGCTGCGCCGATTTCATGCGCTACGGGTGGCGCGCCGCGCCATGGATCGCTGACATGCCCGCCTGGCTGCAACAGGTGTTCGACTGGCTGGACGCGCCCCAGCCCGCCGCGTCCGCCCCTGCTCCCACGCCTGTGCCCGCGCCGCGCAGCCGCCGCATTGCGCCCACGGCCATCCCTGGCGCGGGCGTTTTCAGCCACCCCGAGGCCAGCCGCGAGGTGCTGCTGGGCGGCGTGCGCGTGGCCTACCGGCTGCAGCGTGCGCGGCGGCGCACCATTGGCTTCACCGTGGGGCCCGACGGGCTGGCGGTGCGCGCGCCTGGCTGGGTCACGCTCGCGGCGGTGGATGCCGCGCTGCAGGAGAAGGCCGCGTGGATTCTGCGCAAGCTCGGCGAGGCCAGCGCGCGTCAGCGCCGGCAGGCCGATGCGCGCATCGTCTGGGCTGACGGCGCCACGCTGCCGTACCTGGGCGAGGCCCTGACCCTGCGCCTGGACCCCTCGCAGCAGCGCCGGGGCATGCTGGCAGCGCCGGACGGCGGCCGCCCGGTCCTTTACCTGGGGCTGGCGCATGCCGCCCAGGGCGCACAGATCCGCGACGCCGCGCAGGCCTGGTTCAAGCACCAGGCGCGCGCGCACTTCACGGCGCGGCTTGCGCATTTCGCGCCGTTGCTGGGCGTGCAATGGCGCAGTCTGCGCCTGTCGAGCGCGCAAACGCGCTGGGGCAGCGCGCGCGCCGACGGCTCCATCGCCCTCAACTGGCGCCTGCTGCACTACCGCCCGGCCATCATCGACTACGTGGTGGCGCACGAGCTCTCGCACCTGCGCGTGATGGACCACAGCCCGCGCTTCTGGGACACCGTGGCCGAGGTCGTGCCCGACTACGGCCGCCTGCGCCAGCAGTTGCGCGAGCAGCCCGCGCCGCCGTGGGAGTAGCGCGGGCGCGGCGCCGGATTCGGTCAGAATGCGGCGTTCGCCACCTCCACAACGCGTTGCCATGACCACCGATTCCGCTTCTTCCGCTGCCACGCCGTCCCCCGCCGAGGGCTATGCGGGCGACGTCTCACCGCAGTTGGCCTGGCAGTGGGTGCAAGCGGGCGAGGCCGTGCTCATCGACGTGCGTACCGACGCCGAGCGTGCCTGGGTCGGGTACGTTCCCGGTGCCGCCGCCGTGGCCTGGAAACAGTGGCCCGGCATGGTGCAGAACCCGGATTTCGATACGCAGCTGCGCGCTGCCGTGCCTGCTGGCATGAAGGCCGTGCTGCTGTGCCGCAGCGGCGTGCGCTCGGTCGCCGCCGCGCGGCGCGCAACCGAGCTGGGCATTACCGCCTACAACATCCTCGAAGGCTTTGAGGGCGACGCCGACGGCCTGGCGCAGCGCGGCAGGCTCGGGGGCTGGCGGTTCCATGGCCTGCCGTGGCGCCAGTGATGCTCCTTCAAAGATAGCGGCTAGCGCACGCTGTGCAACGGCTTCAGTGCCAAAGTAACCTGAAACCATTGGCAATAAAGCGCGAGGCGCTATTACTTTTGTGTGTCCGCATGGCACGGCCGGCGCGTGCCCCCAAGCGCTGCACCGCAAACCGACAGACACCGACCTGGCCTCCTTTCTCCGCACCTGCGGCGGCGCGGTGCGGGGGAGCGCAAGGGTGTCTTGGCTGTGGCCATCGGCGTCCATCTCCTGCCGGCTTTCGCTGTGAATTGCAGGCATTTACCCTCTTTTGCCTGTGTGATGGCGGCAAATAGGGGTGGGCATTCTTGGTTGTTGGCTACTTCGGGGAAAGTGTGGGCAACTTCGGTCTTTTTTGGTTGAATTTGCGCTCTTTTGCGTGCATTGTTTTGTAATCCGCTTTTTTGCCAAGGGCTTGGCACAAAGACGGCGCGCCTTCCTAGAATCCGCCCAGCCCAGCTGCCATGCGGTGTCCGGGCGTGAGGAACCAACGTGAAGCAAGAAGCAAGTGCCGCCGTCCCGTCCGTGCCATCACCGTCCCCGCAGGGGTGGCGGCTGGCGCAGGTCGGCCTGCGCCGCGGCGCCACCCAGGTGTTCGACCGGCTGGAGTTGCAACTGGATGAGCCGCGCATCGGCCTGATCGGGCGTAATGGCGCGGGCAAGACCAGCCTGCTGCGCATGCTCGCCGGGCTGGAGCCGCCCCAGCACGGGCAGGTCTCCTGGCAGGGGCAGGCAGTGCACGCGCCCAGCCGCCAGGTGGGGCTGATGTTCCAGAACCCCGACGACCAGATCATCTTTCCCACCGTGGAGGAGGAGCTGGCCCTGTCCTGGCAGAGCGCGCATGGCACCGACCGCCGCGCCGCCAAGGCGGGCGTGCGGCAGTTCCTGCAGGCACGCGGCCTGGCCGACTGGGCGCCGCGTGCCGTGGCCGCGTTGAGCCAGGGCCAGCGCCAGTGGGTGTGCTGGCTGGCCATGCTGCTGGCCGAGCCGCGTGTGCTGCTGCTGGACGAGCCCTACGCCAGCCTGGATCTGCCAGGCCAGATGCGCCTGGCCGCCGACATGGCCGCCAGCCCGCAGCAAATCATCGTCTCCACCCATGTGCTGGAACATGTGCGCGGCTACCCGCGCGTGCTGTGGCTGGAGCAGGGCCAGGTGCGCGCCGACGGCCCTGGTGCCGTGGTCTGCGCGGCCTATGAAGCCTGGGCGCGTGCCCAGGCACTGACGCACACACCGGCTGTAGAGGCGTGACCCATGGGCAGCCTGTACAGCGAATACACCACCTGGCTGCACGGCTGGCGCGCGGGCGCCAAGCTGCTGGCGCTGGCTTTGCTGGGCACGCTGCTGTTCGCGCTGCGCCAGCCCTGGATGCTGGCGGCCGCTGCCGTGCTGTGCGCGGCCCTGTACGCCAGCCTGGGCGCTGCCACGCGCGCGACGCGGCGGTTGATGGTGTCGGTGCTGGTGGGCGCTGCGCTGGTGGCCGTTTTCCACGCTGCCATGGGCCACTGGGCGCTGGCCGCCACCAGCGCGCTGCGGCTGGCCTGCGCCGCCAGCCTGGGCGTGGCCCTGACGGTGACCACGCGCAGCGGCGACCTGGTGGATGTGCTGGAGTGGCTGCTGGTGCCGCTGCGCCCGTTGGGCGTGCAGCCGGCGCGCCTGTCGCTGCAGCTGGCGCTGATGCTGCGCTTCACCGAGCATTTCTTCGTGCAGTGGCAGAAACTGGACGATGCCCACCGCCTGCGCACCGGGCGCGCCGGAGGGCTGCGCCTGATTGCGCCGCTCACGGTGCAGATGCTGCAGACCGCGCGCCGCGTGGGCGACGCGCTGTTCGTGCGCCTGGGGTAGCCCCGTTTTCCCGTGAATTTTGACAAGGACGTTTTGCCATGAACCCCAGCCTGAACCGCCACGGTGCCCAATCCCTGTCCATGGTGGCCCTGTTTGCCGCACTGATGGCGGTCATGGGCCTGATTCCGAAGATCGACCTGCCATTCGGCGTGCCTATCACGCTGCAATCGTTGGGCGTGATGCTCGCAGGCTGCCTGCTGGGCGCGCGGCGCGGCCTCCAGGCCATGGCGCTGTTCCTGCTGGCGGTGGCCGCCGGGCTGCCGTTGCTCTCGGGCGGGCGGGGCGGCCTGGGCGTGTTCATGGCGCCGTCGGCAGGCTATCTGGTGGGCTATGCCTTCGCCGCGGGCGTGACCGGCGCGCTCATGGCACGTCTGCCCGCCGGCACGCCCTTGCGCGCCGCTGTCAGCGCTTTCGCGGCCTCGGTGCTGGGCGGGCTGGTGTTCCTCCACGCCCTGGGCATTGCCGGGCTGGTGGCGCTGGCCCAGATGCCGCTGCGCCAGGCGTTCATGGTGGATCTGGCCTTCGTGCCCGGGGACCTGGTCAAGTGCGTGCTGTGCGCGCTGGTGGTACACACCGTCGCCAAAGCACTGCCGGACTGGCGCATGGGTGGCCGCGCATGAGCGCACCGCCCCCGTTTCAGCAGGTGCACGCACCGCTGGCCCACTGGGCGGTACAGCGGCCCGGCGCCATCGCCCTGGCCCATGAAACGGGCCAGTTGACGTTTGCCGAGCTGCATGCCCGCGTGCAGCAACGCGCCCAGGCCCTGCAGGCCGCGCAGGCGCCGGCCACCGTGCTGCTGCCCGGCGCGCTGGGCGTGGTGGAGACGCTGGTGGAGTTTTTGGGCGTGCTGGCGTCCGGGCGCTGCGCTGCCATCGGTGACCCGGCCTGGCCCGCGCCCATCGCCACCTCGGTGCAGGCAGCCATCGGCGCCTTGCCGCCGCTGGCGCCCGTGCCGCCCGGGCTGGCACCGTTCTACATCGGCTTTACCTCTGGCAGCACCGGCATGCCCAAAGGGTTTCGGCGCCACCACCAATCGTGGGTGGAGAGCTTTCGCGTCAGCCAGCACGACTTCGGCGCGGCCATGGCCGGCCGCATCGTGGCGCCCGGCAGCATGACGCATTCGCTGTTCCTGTTCGGCGCCATGCTGGGGCTGTGGACCGGCGCGGGTAGCGTGGTGCAGGCGCATTTTTCCGCCGAACGCACGCTGCACGACCTGGCCAGCGCGCCTGACGCCGTGCTGGTGGCCGTGCCCAGCCAGCTGCTGCTGATGCTGCAACTGGCGCAGCGCCGCCACTGCGCCGCCGTGCCCCAGGTGCGGCTGGTGCTCATCAGCGGCGCGCGCTGGATGCGCGAGCACACGCCTGCGCTGCGACGGTTGTTTCCTGCGGCGCGCATCGTGGAGTTTTACGGCGCCTCCGAGGCCAGCTACGTGGCCTGGATGGACGCCAGCGAAGACGCGCCGCCCCAGGCCGTGGGCCGCCCGTTCAGCAACGTGGCGCTGCGCATTGGCGACCACCCGCATACCCCCGTGCCCCAGGGGGAGACCGGCCGCATCTGGATGCGTAGCCCCATGCTGTTCATGGACTACGTGCATGCCATCGACGGCTCCGCCGCCGTGCAGGAGGACGGCTGGCTGAGCGTGCGCGACATGGGCTGGCTCGACGCCCAGGGCCTGCTGCACTTGTGCGGCCGCGAAAGCCGCATGCTGGTCACCCAGGGCAAGAACCTGTTCCCCGAGGAGGTGGAGGCGCGCCTGCTGGCCCACCCGGCCATCGCCCAGGCCAGTGTGATGGGCCTGCCTGACCCGCTGCGCGGCCTGCGTGTGCATGCCGTGCTGGCCATGGCCCCGGGCCAAACATTGCCTGATGGGCTGGCGCTGACCCATTGGTGCCGTGCCACGCTGGAGGCCTACAAAGCACCGCGCCAGTGGTGGTGCTGGCAAGGCCCCTGGCCGCAGACGCGCAGCGGCAAGACCGACCACGCCGCCCTGGCCCAGGCGCTGCAGGCTGCCGACGAAAGACTGCGGCCATGGCGTTGAACGCCGGCTGGCCCATCATCGGCTGGGCCCGCACCCCGGTGGCCCCCGTGGGCGGTGCGCTGCGCCACTGCCAGCCGCATGACCTGGGTGCCCCTCTGGTGCGGCACCTGCTGGCGCAGGCCGGCCTGCCCGCCGACGCGGTGGATGCCGTGGTGCTGGGCAATGCCCTGGGCGCGGGCGGCAACCCGGCCCGCCTGCTGGCGCTGGCCGCAGGCCTGCCCGAACGCACCCAGGCACTGACCGTGGACACGCAATGCTGCGCCGGGATGGACGCCGTCACCCAGGCCTGCGGCCTGCTGGCGCTGGGCCAGGCCCAGGTGGTACTGGCTGGCGGCGCCGAAGCCTGGAGCCGCGCCCCCATCCGCATGCACCGCCCCGGCGGCACGGAGGTGCCTCAGCCCTACGAGCAGCCGGCCTTCACCCCCTGGCCCACGCGCGACCCCGACATGCTCGACGCCGCAGCCGACACTGCCGCGCACCAGGCGCTGGCCCGCAGCGCGCAGGACGCCTACGCCCTGCACAGCCATGCCCAGGCCTGCCGCTTGCGCACGGCCCCGCCGTCGGAAATCGTGCCCGTGGCCGGGCTGGCGCACGACGCCTACCCGCGCGCGTTAACGCCCGCCCGCGCCGCGCGCATGCCTGCCGCGCGCCAGCGCGCCAGTGCCCAGGGGCTGGACTGCAGCCTCTCGCCCCTGGCCATTGCCCCCAAGGCCGATGGCGCGGCCCTGCTGCTGCTGGCCCACCCAGCCGCCTGCCGCCGCTGGGGGCTGCGTTCGCGCGCTGCCTGGCGCGACGCCTGCACCCTGGGCGGTGCGCCCGAGGCGCCCATGCTCTGCGCCCAGCAGGCCGCGCTGGCGCTGCTGCGGCGCCACGCCCTGGCGCCTGCCGCGCTGGGGGCGGTGGAGCTGCATGACGCCTTTGCCGCCCAGGGCCTGGCTTTCGCCGCAGCCCTGGGCCTGCCCTGGCAGGCCCTGAATGCCGAAGGCAGCGGGCTGGCGCGCGGGCACCCCATTGGCGCCTCGGGCGCCATTGCCCTGGTGCGCGCGCTGGCCCGCCGCGCTGCAGTGGCGGCCACGCAGCCTCAGGCCCTGGCGCTGGCCTGCGTGGCGGGTGCCGGGGGGCTGGGCAGCGCCACCTTGTTGGGCGCCTGGAATGATCCCAATGACTGACACCTACCAACAGCTGGCGCGCACGCGCCACTCCGTGCGCGCCTTCCTGCCGACGCCAGTGCCCCTGTCTGTGCTGGAAGAGTTGCTGCAAACGGCCCGGCTGGCGCCCAGCGGCGCCAACCTGCAGCCCGGGCATTTCTGGCTGGTGCAGGGCGCGGTGCGCCAGGCCCTGACCGATGCCCTGTGCCACGCCTACGCCAGCGGCCAGCCCGAGGAGGAGGACTACGCCTACTTCCCGCGCCCCATGCCGATGCAGCTGCGTAAACGCCAGGTGGCGGCGGCCCAGGCGCTGTATGGCTGCCTGGGTGTGGAGCGCGGCGACGCCGCCGCGCGTGCCCGTCACTTCGCGCACAACTACCGTTTCTTCGATGCACCGGCGGCGTTGGTGGTGACGCTACAGCAAGACTTCGGCAGCGGCGGTTTCATGGACCTGGGCATGGCGCTGCACGGCCTGATGTTGGCCGCCCACGCGCGCGGCCTGGGCGCCTGTGCCATCGGCGCGCTGGCCTCGTACCCCGGCGTGGTGCGCCAGGCCCTGGGCCTGCCTGCCGACCACCTGGTGGTTTGCGGCATGGCCCTGGGGTACGAGGACATGGCTGCGCCGGTCAACGCCACGCGCACGCAGCGTGCCGCACTGAAGGAGTATTTCTCCGTGCTGGGCACGTAGCCCGCGCGCACGGCGGCCCGGAGGGGTTAAAGCCCGTGAAGCCGGTCGCCGTGGGTGAAGCCGACGGGTTGCCACGGTGCGCCTTTGGCCAGCAGCAGCACCTTGAACAATTCACCCATTTCGTGTTCCATCATCAATTTGCTGGCCATCGCCCGTGGGGCAAGCGCTAGCTGCTCCATTTTTTGAAGCAAACCGCAGTTCACCAGGAAGTGTGCCTGCGAGGTGTAGCCCAGTACGTCGAAGCCTGCGTCTTGCCCGGCGACGGCCATGGCGGTGAAGTTGACGTGGGCGGTGATGTCCTTTTCGCCCACGTGGGTGAGCGGGTCCGCGTCGGCGCGGTGCGCGCGGTGGCACATCACCGTGCCCATGGCGCGCTGCGGGTGGTAGTACTCGCGCTCGCCAAAGCCGTAGTCGATCAGCAGCGCGGCGCCGCGCACCAGGCGCTCGCCCAGGGTGTGGATAAAGGCCTCGCCCTGCGCGTGCAGTTCGGTCAGGTAGTCGTGCGCGCCTTCCACTTCCACGGGGGGGCGCAGCGGGGTCGGGCGGTCTTCCCAGACGAAGGCGCCGTCGGCCCAGGTCACGCCACGCTCGTGCCATACGCCGTCCTTGCGTGCCAGCAGTTGCACGGGCATGGCGTCGAGCAGTTCGTTGCCCACGACCACGCCCTCGAAGGTATCGGGCAGGCGGTCGAGCCAGCGCACCTTGCTGCCCCACGGCGCCAGGCGCGCCTGCTGGCGCGCACGCAGGTCGCCTGAGAGGTCGATGATGGTGTAGCGCTCCACCGCATCGGGCAGCGCACCCAATAGTTGCGCTGCCAGCGCGCCGGTGCCGGCGCCAAACTCCCACACCTCGCGCGTGCCGGTCTGCTCCAGCGCCTCGGCCACCTGCACAGCCAGCATCTCGCCGAAGAGTGGCGACAGCTCGGGCGCCGTGACGAAGTCGCTGCCGCCTTCGGGCATGGCTCCGATCTTGGGCAGGCCGCCGCTGTAGTAGCCCAGGCCCGGCTGGTACAGGGCCATTTGCATGAAGCGGTCAAAGCCGACCCAGCCGCCGGCCTCGGCGATAGCCTTGGCGATCAGGGTTGGCAGGGGGCTCGGTAGAATTTCAGATTCGCTGGTCATCAGGGCTGCGATTGTCCCTGAACCCTTGCCCCCATGCCCTCTGCCGCACCCCGTCCCCGTACTGTTTTGGTTACCGGCGCCGCCAAGCGCCTGGGCCGCACCATCGCGCTGGAGCTCGCTGCAGCGGGGTGGCAGGTGGCCGTGCACTACCGAGGCTCAAGCCATGATGCTCTTGAAACCGTAGCTGCTTGCGCAAGCCTGTCGGGCGTTAGCGGGCATTTTGATGCGGATTTTGCCGACGAAGATGCCGCGCGAGCCTTGCTGCCGCGCGTGGTGGCGCATTTCGGCAGCGTGGACGCCGTCGTCAACAGTGCCGCGCTGTTCGAGCACGACGACGCCGCCAGCTTCAGCTACGGCCTGCTGGAGCGCCACCTGCGCAGCAACGCCGGTGCCCCGGTGCTTTTGGCCCAGGCGCTGCACCAGCACCTGGCCGAGCGCGCGCAGGCCGGCGAGGCCGATGCCCACGGTGCGGTGGTGAACCTGCTGGACCAGAAGCTGTGGAACCAGAACCCCGACTTCCTGAGCTACACCCTCTCCAAGGCGGCCCTGGAAGCCGCCGGCACCATGCTGGCACTGGCCCTGGCTCCGCGTGTGCGCGTGGTGGGCGTGGCGCCAGGCCTGACGCTGACCAGCCACCTGCTCACGCCCGAGCGCTTCGCCCAGTTGCACACCTTGAGCCCGCTGGGGCGCTCGTCCTCGCCCGAGGACGTGGCCGGCGCGGTGCGCTTCGCGCTGGAAAACCGCTCGCTGACCGGCACGACACTGCTGGTCGATGGCGGCCAGCACCTGCAGCGCTTCGCGCGCGACTTTTCGATGATGTGACCCCACCATGACCCATGCCGCAGGCACGCAAACCCTCACCCTGACGGGGCTGCGCTTCGATGCCAACCTGGGCATCCTGGCGCATGAAAAGGCTGCGCCCCAACCCATCCAAGTCGATGCCGAGCTGAACCTCGGCCCCCAGCCCCTGGCGCCGCGCGACGACGACATCCGGCATGTGCTGGACTACCGCAAGGTGCGCCAAATCATCATCGACGAATGCCGCGCCGAGCACGTGAACCTGCTGGAGAGCCTGATCGGCAAGCTGGCCAGCCGCCTTATGCAGCTGCCCGGCGTGCTCGGCGTGCGCGTGAAGATTGCGAAGCTGGAAATCTTCGACGACTGCGAAGTGGCGATCCGCGTTGAGACGGGGCTGTGGTGACGCTCCCGGCGCGGCTCCGCCTGGGGCCGACGGCGCTGTTGGTGCTCTCGTTCGCCGCTTGCATGGGCCTGCGCTGGCAGCTCACGGTGGCCCAACTCGCGCAGGCCACTGCATGCACCCGCGATTGCCTGGTGTGGGGCGCCATCGCTTACGACGCCGGCGTGCTGGGTGTCTTGCTGGCCCTGGTGGGGCTGGCCAGGGCCAGCCCGCCCTGGCTGCGCTGGCTGCTGACCGTGTGTGCGGTGGCGGTGCTATGGCTGTATGCCGTCGACATGGCGGTGTACGACTTGTTCAGTTTTCGCCTGCGCATGGCCGACCTGCTCAAGTACGCGGGCGATTTTTCGTCGAATGCCACGGTTGCCCTGCCGTATCTGGCAAGGGGCCGAGGGCTGCTGCTGGTGGCGATCACGCTGTTGACCAGCGTATTTCTGGTGTATGCGGCGAAACGCGCATTGACTTCAAAACAAAGAAAACGTGCACTCGTTTACCTGTCTGCCTTGCCCATCCTGTGGGCATTCCGGTATCTGCCGCAGGGGGCGGAATACATTCACCAGGATGGTTACCAGGATTACTTGAGTAGCAATCTCCAGAACGGAACCGACGCGCCCTTTTCCGCAGCCCTGCGAACACGCCTGCAAAACGCCCCTGCGCCTGCCCAAACCTGCACCCCCAGCGCGAGAAAGGCGCGTCCGGTGATCTTGCTGGTGGTTGAATCGCTGTCGTTGCACCACAGCCAGAAATTCGCCGGTTTGAAGGACTACACCCCGGCGCTGGACCGGATTGCCTCGGAGTACAGCTACCTCGAATCCTTTTACGCGAATGGGTTCACCACCGATGGTGGCCTGATCGCCTTGTTGACCGGGCATGTGCCATTCCCACAAGTCAACCGCTACCAGTCCACGAACACCTTCGCGGGCTATGACAAGCCGCAACAGGACTTCTTCGCCGCATTGGCCCGGCAGCAGGTTCCAGCGCTTTATTTCACTTCGGCGGACCTGAATTTTCTCGGCACCCGGGGCTGGCTGAAAAACCTGGGCTTCAGCTACATCGAAGGGCCCGAGCATCCCGCCTATACCGGCCTGCCCCGGGGATCGTTCGATGATCCGGGCGACGCTGCGCTCTACCGGCGTCTGCTGCAATGGCTTGACCGGGAACGCCCGGCTGGCCCGTTTTTCGCCGTCGTGCAAACCATCACCACGCATCCGCCCTTCGCCATTCCAGGCAGCACGCAACATGGCGAAGAAGCGGCCCTGCGCTATGCCGACGCGGCCTTGGGCGAGTTCGTGGCCCAACTTCAGGCGCGCCATTTTTTCGATGACGGGCTGTTGTTCATCACTGGTGACCACCGCAGCATGACGCTGCTGGACGCCCAGGAAAAGGCCCGTCTGGGCCCCGCGGCACCAGCGCGCGTGCCTGCCGTCGTGGTCAGTGCAGAGCACCGGGGGCAGCCGCCCGTGGCAGGGCAGTGGCAGCAGGCCGATGCCATCCCCTCTTTTCTCGCCACCATGGGGTTGTTTTCGTGTACCTCCGCTTTCCAAGGCCGCTTCCTGGAGCAGCCCGTGCAGGCGCGGTTCATCTTCCACCCCCTGGGCACACAGCGTGGCCAGGTGTTGGTGAAGATCAAGGATCAGGAAAGCCCGTTCTTCGTGCGTCTGGCGGGTGACGATACCGCTTGGATCACCGCGCCCAGCGATACCCAGGATGCCCAGGCTGCGCTGCAGGAAATTAACCGCCAACGCGCGCTGCTGCCCGATTTGGAGGCAAACGCCGCCCGCGAGCTTTTACGTTTTCACCAGTGGATTCCTTAACACCTGCCGCAGCACCCAGCTACGGCTGCTAGCACGACGTAATGCGCCGCATGCCTGGGCTTGATCGTCTGCTGGCGTCTCCCCGCCGTCAATGATCATTGCCAGGAACAGGCGCTCGCCCAGGACTGGGAGCCATTTGCAGCGTCGTAGGGCGGCCATCCCGGCCGTCGTCGCCTACGTCACCGCCCCCCGCGCGTCGACGCGGATGATGCGCTCCACGACACCATGCGCCAGTCCGCCGCGCACGCCGATCAGGTGGTCGTGCAGGTTCACCGTCGGGTCGCAGTGGCCTGGTACCAGCCACAGCATGCGGCCGAGCGCAGGCAGGCGGGCCTTGGGGCCCTCGGGGTAGAGGATGCCGTGTTCATCCCCTCCGTTGGCGAAGCGCAGCGCCCGCTCGGGGGGCAGGCCATGCACTAGCGGTAGGCCAGAGTCGATGGCGTGGCTCTTGTGTCCGGCATCGCACACCACATGCGTGGCGCGGGCTGAGATTACCTGCGTCTTGACGAACAGCGCGTGCTCGAATGCGGGCTGGGCGCTTTCGCGTTCGTTGCGTGCGTAGTCCGCGTCCATGAACAGGAATGAGCCGGCCTGCAGCTCGCCATACACGCCGCTGGCGGCCTCGTGCACCAGGGTGCCGGTGCCTGCGCCGGTGACCAGGCCCACGGGCAGCCCGGCGGCCTCGATGAGCGTGCGCGTGTGCGCGGCGGCGGCCACGGCGGCCGCGATGGCGCTGCGCCGCTCGCCGACGCCACGCAGGTGCTGGGCGCTGCCGTGGTAGGCATGCAAACCGGCGAAGCGCAAGCGGTGGCGGCGCGCGATCGATTGCGCCAGTGCCACGGCCTCCGTGCCCGGGGGAACACCGCAGCGGCCCTGGCCCACGTCAATTTCGACAAAAACATCGATGCCTGCGTCGCTGCCCGCTTTGTCCATGGCCTCGGCCAGTCGTGCGATGCCTTCTTCGCTGTCCACTGCCAATGCCAGGCGTCCGCCACGGGCGGCAAGCCCTGCGGCCAGGCGCGCGGTACGTAGCAGCTTGTTGGCGGCCAGGATTTCGTTGCTGATGAACAGGTCGTTGACGCCCCCGGCAGCCAGTGCCTCGGCCTCGGAGAGTTTTTGTACGCAGGCGCCACAGGCTCCGGCCTTTTGCAGCAGCAGGGCAATCTCGGCGCTCTTGTGCAGCTTGGCATGCGGGCGCCAGCGCACACCGTGCTTGCGCGCGAAGTCGGCCATGCGCTGGATGTTGCGCTCCATGGCGTCCAGATCGACAACGAGCGCGGGCGTGTCGATCAGGTCTACGCGCAGCCCGGCTGCGGCCGATCCCCAGGCGTCAGGCAGTGGTTTCATCGCGTGTCGCGTGTTCGAGGTGCTGCGTATCGGCCCAGCCGACCAGGGACAGGCCGTGCCCGTGGGTCCACAGCAGGCGGTTGATGGCGGCGTTGCCGAGCTGCCAGGTGCGCGGTGCCTGGATGTCTTGGCGCGTGGCGGCGCGGTACAGCACGTCGAGCACGCCGCCATGCGTCACCAGCAGCACCAGCTCGCCGGGATGCCTGGCTGCCAGCCGGTGGGTGGTGTCGACTACGCGCTCGCGCAGCACGCGCAGCGACTCGCCGCCGTCCGGCGCGTAGTCGGGGTCGCGCTGGCGCCAGCGGCGCGCCTGCTCGGGGTGCTCGGTCTCGACCTCGGCGAAGGTGCGGCCCTGGAACGAGCCAAAGGCGCGCTCGCGCAGGCCGGGCTCATCGACCAGCGCGGCGCCGGTGGCATCGGCCACGGCCTGGGCGGTTTTGCGGGCGCGCAGCAGATCGCTGGTGTAGATGGCGCTGATGGCTTCGCCGGCCAGCGCATCGCCGAGCTGGCGGGCCTGCCACTGGCCGGTGGCGTTGAGCGGGATGTCCAGGTGGCCCTGGATGCGTGTGTCCACGTTCCAGGCGGTTTCGCCGTGGCGCACGACGATCAGGCGGGTAGCGTCCATTTGGCGGTTACTTCAGCGTGCGGGGATTTCGGTGCGGATCTGGCGTGCGCCCGCAGGCGGCTGCGGAAACCCGGTGAGCGCAGCGTCAAACAGCACGCCAAAAATCAGCGCATCGTTACTCCACACCTCCTCATAGGAGGCGGAAGTCTCGTAAACGATCTTCTGCGTTTGCGCGTCGCGCATGACGATGCTGACGGCGCGGTACTGCAGGGTGGGGGGGCGGTCCATCATCCAGCCTCCACCCATGGCCCAGCCGCGGTGGCCCCAGCCCCATGCCCAGGGACGGCCGTACGGCCCATAGGGCCAGTACTCAGGGCTGGTGTAGCGCGCCTGCGCGCCAATCTGCACGATCAGGCCGCCGGTCTGGTCGTCGCGCTGCAGTCCTACCTTTTGCAGCGACTCTTGGGCCTGTGCCTCGATGGCCGAGAAGCTGGCGGCCTCTGCCTTCTGTGACGGCAGCAGTTCCAGCCGGTACGTGGGCGGCGTGGGCAGGGCCGTGAGTGTGGAGTAGCTCTGCACGGCGCTGTCTACCGCGCGTGTGGATGCGCAGCCAGCCAGCAGCGCAGCGGCCAGGGCCAGAAAGAAGGTGTGCAGCCAGCGCGAAATCATGGGTGACTCTCCTGGAAGGATGGAATGAAATGGCTGGCTGGCTGGCTGGCTGGCTGGCGCAGGCAGTGGCAGGCTGCGGGCAGAAGCTTCAGGTCAGCTGCACCACCTGCACGCCCGGCAGGGTGGGCGCGGTGGGAAACTCCTCGTGGTCGAACGCCGTGTCACCGTCGTCGCTGGCGACGCCCGTCGCCTTGAGATGGCGGAAATCGTGCAGGGTTCCATCGAGCAGGTGGGTGCGCACCACGTTCTGCATGGCGCGGAACATGTTGTCGATGCGCCCGGGGTACTTCTTGTCCCAGTCGCGCAGCATGTCGCCCACCACTTGGCGCTGCAGGTTTTCCTGGCTGCCGCACAGGTTGCACGGAATGATCGGGAAGTTCTGGTATTGCGCCCAGCGTGCGGTGTCCTTTTCCGGCACATAGGCCAGCGGGCGGATCACCACGTGCTTGCCGTTGTCGCTGGCGAGCTTGGGCGGCATGGCCTTCATGCGTCCACCAAAGAACATATTGAGCATCAGCGTTTGCACGATGTCGTCACGGTGGTGGCCCAGGGCGATCTTGGTGGCCCCCAGCTCCTCGGCCACACGGTAGAGGATGCCGCGGCGCAGTCGCGAGCACAGGCCGCAGGTGGTCTTGCCCTCGGGGACCACGCGCTTGACGATGCTGTAGGTGTCCTGGTTTTCAATGTGAAAGGGCACCCCTGTGGTCTTCAGGTACTCGGGCAGGATGTGCTCGGGAAAGCCCGGCTGCTTCTGGTCGAGGTTCACGGCCACCAGCTCGAAGCGCACGGGGGCGCGCTTTTGCAGGCGAATCAGGATGTCCAGCAAGGTGTAGCTGTCCTTGCCGCCGGACATGCAGACCATGACCTTGTCGCCGTCCTCGATCATGTTGTAGTCCACGATGGCGCGGCCCACTTCGCGGCACAGGCGTTTTTCCAGCTTGTGCGCCTCGCGTTCAATCTTGGGCTTGCCGGGCTGCTTGGCCTCGGTCTCGGCGGGGGCGCCTTCTTCGGCGGTCCAGGGGGATTCTGTTACAGCATTCATAGGTGCGAAGTTCGTCGCAAGGGCAGAGGCGGCTGGCACGGCGCAGAGGCCGCCAAGGGGTGCGATTTTCCCTGCAAACCCGTGGCATGGGAAATTTCAGGCCTTTTGGAACGCGTTCAGGGTCTTCTCTGGGTGCCCATTGCCCGGCAAAGGTGGCAGGTGCAAGGCGCAGCCGATGGTGATTGCATGGCCGTGCCCGGGCACCAGCCCAGGCAGCAAACGGCTTCTAGAACAGCCCGCCCCCCTGCGGCGGCGCCACGCCCAGGTGGCGGAAGGCTGCCAGGGTGGCGATGCGCCCGCGCGGGGTGCGTTGCAAGAAGCCTTGCTGGATCAGGTAGGGCTCAATCACGTCTTCAATGGTGCCGGGCTCCTCGCCGATGCTCGCGGCGATGTTGTCCAGCCCCACTGGTCCGCCGTCAAAGCGGTGGATCACGGCCTCGAGCAGCTTGCGGTCCATCACGTCGAAGCCTTGCGGATCGACGTCGAGCAACGCCAGCGCGCGCTGGGCAATGTCGAGGGTGATGCGACCGTCGCCCTTCACGTCGGCGTAGTCGCGTACGCGGCGCAGCAGGCGGTTGGCGATGCGCGGTGTACCGCGCGAGCGGCGCGCGATCTCGGCGCTGCCCTCGGGGTCAATGGGCGCCTGCATCAGCGCGCTGCTGCGTGTGACGATGCGCGACAGCTCCTCGGGCGTGTAGAACTCCAGCCGTGCCACGATGCCGAAACGGTCGCGCAGCGGGTTGGTGAGCATGCCCGCGCGCGTCGTTGCGCCTACCAGGGTGAAGGGCTGCAGGTCGAGCTTGATGCTGCGTGCCGCCGGCCCCTCGCCGATCATGATGTCGATCTGGTAGTCCTCCAGCGCGGGGTAGAGGATCTCTTCCACCACGGGCGAGAGGCGGTGGATCTCGTCGATGAACAGCACATCGTTGCGCTCCAGGTTGGTCAGCAGCGCAGCCAGGTCCTTGGGCTTTTCAAGCACCGGGCCGCTGGTCTGGCGCAGTTGCACGCCCAGCTCGGCGGCGATGATGTGGGACAGCGTGGTCTTGCCCAGCCCGGGCGGGCCAAACAGCAGCACGTGGTCCAGCGCCTCCGAGCGCTTCTTGGCGGCGCCAATGAAGATTTCAAGCTGCTCGCGTGCCTTGGCCTGGCCTACGTATTCGTCGAGCTGCTTGGGGCGCAGCGCACGCTCCAGCGCTTCCTCTTGGGGGGACGTGGGTGCGGCAGACACCACGCGCTTCGGGGGCGCGGGGGCAAAGTCGTCGGTGTGGATGCTCATCGCTCAGCGCCGGTGCGGGTTATTTGGCCAGCGCTTTGAGTGCCAGCTTGATGCCTTCGCTCACGCCCACATCGGGCGGCAAGGCCTTGAGGGCGGCGGCGGCTTCCTTGTCGCTGTAGCCCAGGGCCAGCAGCGCCTGCAGGATGTCGGCCTGGCTGTCGTTGGCCGCGTGGGTACGCGCACCCATGTCGGCGCCCAGCTTGCCCTTGAGTTCCAGCAGCAGGCGCTCGGCGGTTTTCTTGCCGATGCCGGGCACCTTCACCAGGCGGCCGCTTTCCTGCAGCGAAATGGCCTGCGCCAGGTCTTGCACGCCCAGGCCCGAGAGGATGGACAGCGCCGTGCGCGGCCCCACGCCGCTGATCTTGATGAGCTCGCGGAACGCCTGGCGCTCGGGCGCTGTGCCAAAGCCGTAGAGCAGCTGCGCGTCCTCGCGCACGATGAACTGGGTGAGCAGCGCCACCTTTTCGCCCACGGCGGGCAGGTTGTAGAAGGTGCTCATGGGCACCAGCACCTCGTAGCCCACGCCGTGGCAGTCCACCAATACCTCGGGAGGGTTCTTTTCCAGCAGCGTGCCGGTCAATTTGCCTATCATGCGAATCCTTTGCCGCACCTTCGGGCGGCGACCCACGGAATTATCAAGCGTGATCCTGCGCCACACCTTCACCCCGCATAACAACCTGCGCCTGTCCCACCTGTGCGGCCCGGCAGACGCGCACCTGCGCACCATCGAGCTGGCGCTGCAGGTCAAGATCGCCCACCGGCACGAACAGTTCAAGGTGGACGGCCCCAAGGCCGCCGCCCAGCAGGCCATGGAGCTGCTGCAGGCGCTGTATGAAATGGCTGACCGCCAAATCAAGGACGACATGCTGCAGCTCATGCTGGCGGGCGACAGCGCCATGGTGGAGGCCGGGGACGGCGCCCAGGTGCTGCACACGCGCCGCGCCGACCTGCGCGCACGCACGCCGCGCCAGAGCGTTTACCTGGACAACATCGCCACGCACGACATCACCTTCGGCATCGGCCCTGCGGGCACGGGCAAGACGTATCTGGCCGTGGCCTGTGCCGTCGATGCGCTGGAGCGCAGCCAGGTGCAGCGCATCGTGCTCACGCGCCCGGCCGTGGAGGCGGGCGAGCGCCTGGGCTTCCTGCCTGGCGACCTGACGCAGAAGGTGGACCCGTACCTGCGCCCGCTCTACGACGCGCTGTACGAGCTGATGGGTTTTGACAAGGTACAAAAAGCCTTTGAGCGCAACGCGCTGGAGATCGCGCCGCTGGCCTTCATGCGCGGGCGCACGCTGAACAACGCCTTTGTCATCCTCGACGAGGCGCAGAACACCACGCCCGAGCAGATGAAGATGTTCCTCACGCGCATCGGCTTCGGCGCCAAGGCCGTGGTCACGGGCGACGTGAGCCAGATTGACTTGCCCAAGGGCGCCATGAGCGGCTTGGTGGACGCCGAGCGCGTGCTGCAGCGCGTGCAGGGCATCGCTATCTCGCGCTTCACCAGCGCCGACGTGGTGCGCCACCCGCTGGTGGCGCGCATCGTCGATGCCTACGACGCACCACGCAGCCGGCGGGCTACGGCGGCCTGATTTTCTCCTGATTTGATAGCTGCCAGCGCTTGTCTGGCAAGCGCTGGAGGCCAAAATGGCTCTAAACCAACTTACCCTGTCCCTGCAATTCGCGCGCGATGCTGCCGCACACCGCGCCACCCTGCCGCGCCACAAGGTGGCGCGCTGGATACGCCATGCGCTGGCAGTGGATGCGGAAATCACGGTGCGCATCGTTGGCGCCGAGGAAGGCCAGCGCCTCAACCGTGAATACCGCCACAAGGACTACGCCACCAACGTGCTCACCTTCGACTACCAACAGGAGCCCGTTGCCGTGGCCGACCTGGTGCTGTGCGCCCCCGTGGTCGAGCGCGAGGCGCGCGAGCAGAACAAGACGCTGGAGGAGCACTACGCCCACCTGCTGGTGCACGGTGCGCTGCACGCCCAGGGCTGGGACCATGAGACCAGCGCCGAAGATGCCGACGAGATGGAGGCCTACGAAACCGCCATCATGGAAGAGCTGGGCTTTGCCGACCCGTATGCCAAGTAGGCCAAGTAGGCCAAGTAAAACACCGTAACCCGGCAGGCAACCAATACGGCGGTGCGGCACGCCTAAGATCGCCTCCAATGTTCGATACCGCTTTGCTCCTTGCCGCCGCCTTTGTCGCTGGCGCGCTCAATGCCGTCGCCGGGGGCGGCAGCTTTCTCACCCTGCCCGCGCTGGTCTTTACCGGCGTGCCGCCCGTGGCGGCCAATGCCACCGGAACCGTGGCGCTGCTGCCCGGCTACATGGCGGGCGCCTGGGGCTTTCGCGAGGACATGGTGCCGCCGCCCGGCCTCTCGATGCGCGCCGTGGTGGCGCTCTCGCTCGTCGGCGGCTCCGCAGGCGCGGCGCTGCTGCTGTTGACGCCCGATGCCACCTTCAAGAAGGTCGTTCCCTGGCTGCTGCTCGCGGCCACGGCCATGTTCGCTTTCGGGCCCAAGCTGCGCCAGTGGGCCGGGGCCAGCCACCATGGCGCGCCGTCGCCGCTGCGTGCCGCGCTGGGCATGCTGGCCGTGGCGGCCTACGGGGGCTATTTCAACGGCGGCCTGGGCATCCTGCTGCTGGCGCTGTTCGGCCTGCTGGGGCAGACCCAGCTCAACGCCATGAATGGCATGAAGAACCTGGTCTCGGCCCTGCTCACGGCGATTGCCGTGGCCATTTATGCCGCAGGCGGCATCGTGCAATGGCCGCAGGCGCTGATGATGATGCTGGCCGCCACGGCGGGCGGCTACGGCGGTGCGCGCGTGGCGCGCCGGCTGCCCGCGCCGGTGCTGCGCTGGGGCATCGTGGCCACGGGGCTGGTGATGGCGGCGGTGTTCTTCTGGCGCCAGTAGCCGCAGCGGGCGCAGCCATGCGCCTTGCCGCTGCCTCGGCCGCCGTTGCGGGGCCGCAGGCACCAGGCAAAGGTCATGACACGTTGGACGCGAACGCTTCGACGTTTGCCGTGGCGTGGCCGCCATGTCCTCGGCTTGCTACACGCCGTAAATTGCTCACAAAAAAATAGCTGCTAGCGCTTGATGGACAAGCGCTAGCAGCCTTTTTGGCTTGCAATCTGGTTACTTGGCCAGCGGCGGGATGCGCAACTTCTGGCCGGGGTAGATCTTGTCGGGGTGCGTCAGCATGGGCTTGTTGGCCTCGAAGATCACCGGGTACTTGTTGGCGTCGCCGTAGAACTTCTTGGCGATGGCCGAGAGCGTATCGCCGCGCACAACGTCGTGGTACTGCGCCTCGGGCTCGGGGTTGGTCACGGCCATCTGGTTGTCCACGCTTTGCACGCTGGCCACGTTGCCGCAGCACAGGGTCACTTTCTCCTTCACGGCCTGCGTGGGCGCCTGGCCTTGCACGGTGACTTTGCCCTGGCTGCCATCAAAGGCCACTTTCACATCGCTCACGCCCAGGTTTTGCGCGCCGATGTAGGTGGCGATGGCCTGCGCCGCCTTGGCATTGAGCTCGTCGGCGGAGGGTGCTGCGGGCGTGGCCGCGTGGGCTTCCTTGCCGCTGAACAGCTTTTCACCGGCTTCCTTGATGAAACTGAAAAGACCCATGGTTCAACTCCTGTCGGTGGTGGTTGCGTAAGCGCGAAGCGCCCACTGTACCGCCGCTTTGCTGCGCGTGGCCATGGTGCGCGACGATTGTTCACTATCGCCTCGGCGGCAGGCGCCAGCGCAAAACTCGTGATAATCGCGCCCTATGACTTTTCTGGCCATCGACGTGGGCAACACCCGCCTCAAATGGGCGTTGTACGACGCGCCGCGCCCGGGCGCGGCACTGCTCGCGCATGGTGCCGAGTTCCTGGAGCATATTGAGCGTTTGGCCGAGCATGCCTGGGGGGCCTTGCCGGCGCCTTCGCGCATCCTGGGCTGCGTGGTGGCGGGTGATGCCGTGAAGCGCCGTGTGCGCGAGCAGGTGGAGCAGATGCCGCAGTGGGACGTGACGCCGCAGTGGGTGGTGTCCTCCGTGCAGGAGGCCGGTCTGGTGAACGGCTACGACCACCCGTTGCGCCTGGGGGCCGACCGTTGGGTGGCCATGATCGGTGCGCGCCACCGCCTGCTGGCGCGTGGCGAGCAGCGGCCGCTGATCGTGGTCATGGTGGGCACGGCGGTGACCGTGGAGGCCATCGACGCTGAAGGGCGCTTCTTGGGCGGCCTGATCCTTCCGGGCCACGGCATCATGCTGCGTGCCCTGGAATCGGGCACGGCAGGCCTGCATGTGCCCACGGGCGAGGTCAAGCTTTTTCCCACCAACACCAGTGATGCCCTGACCAGCGGCGGCACCTACGCCATTGCGGGCGCTGTCGAGCGCATGTACCAGCACCTGGCGCAGCACTGCGGCCAGGAGCCTGCGTGCCTGATGACCGGCGGTGCCGGCTGGAAGATGGCACCAAGCATGACGCGGCCCTTCGAGCTGGTGGACCACCTGATTTTCGACGGGCTGCTGGAAATCGCGGCCTACCGCGCGGCCTCGGCGGCGCGCCAGGCTGCGGCCTGATTCTGGGGCGGCCCGCCAAGGGTCAATCGTCGGCCAGTTCGGCGCGTGCCAGTGCCACGTCCAGATGCTCCATGGCATCGGCTGCCTCGCAGGCGGCCGCTTGCTCGTAGAGTTTGGTGGCTTCTTTCATTTTCTTGTCGCCTTCGAGCATGACCAGGGCATTGGCGTACTCGATCATGGCGATGGCCGAGCCCGGGTTGAGCTGGAGCGCCTGCTGGAATAGCTTCAGCCCCGTGTCTTTCTTGGCCCCGTAGGTCATGCCGCCAATCAGCGCGCCCACCTTGTCGATCACTTCGGCATGGAAGGCGCCCAGGGCGATATGGGCGTCTGCGTGCGCGGGGGCCAGGGCGATGGCTTTTTCCAGCGCCGCCTTGATTTTGCTGCCCAGGCCCTGCGCCAGCGCCTTGGCGACGCTGATGCCCTGGCTGTAGCGCCCCAGGGCGTAGGCCTGCCAGTACCACGCATTGGGATTGTCGGGCTCCGCCTGGGTTTGTGCCTCGGCGCGTTCGGCCACCTGCAGGAACAGGTCGAGCCGGTTTTTCTCCTTCGGTTCCAGGTAGGTGGCGTAGATGGCCTGGGCTTTGTTGGCGGCCGTGATGCCAGCGCCGCCCGCGGCCAGACCGGCTTCGGTGGCGCGTTCAAACTCGCCGGCATGGAACAGCGCCCAGGCTTCGAGGACCTTCTTGTCGCTGGGGCAGGGTTCGGCGTCGCCTGCATGCAGGCGCGCCCATTGCTTTTTTGCGCTGGCGGCGGTGAAGGGGTAGTCGCTGGCGTGGGGGAAGGCGATCCAGGCGGCCATGGTTGTTGTCTCCTTATGGTTTTGTTTCAGAGGATGTCAGGGTGTCGCGCTCGGTGTCTGGTAAGCGCTGGCGAGCGTGAGCAGGTGGGCACGCTGGCTGGCCTCGAGGTAGGGCATCAGCAGGTTCAGCACGTGGTGCGCGCCGCGCAGCAGCGCGGCCTGGGCGCTTTCGGGCTCCAGGGCGCGGCGCGGATCGCGCACGTACTCGAAGCTCAGCCAGTAAGTCAGCACCACGACCATGCTGGTTGCTGTGGGCTCCAGTTCACGGGCATCGATGTGCAGAGCGCCAGCGCGCTGCATGCCGTCGAGCAGCGTGCGCATGGCGCGGGTTTTGTGCTTCAGCACCGACTGGAAATGCGTTTCCAGGCGCCGGTTCTTGGACAGCAGGTCGTTGAGGTCGCGGTACAGGAAGCGGTATTGCCAGATCAGCTCGAACAGGGTGTGCATGAAGAACCATGCGTCCTCTACGTTGCGCACGCCAGTGCTGGCGCCGAGCAGGTCGTCCAGGCTGGCATCGTAGCGGTCGAACAGCGCGTTGATCAGCTCATCCTTGGCAGGGTAGTGGTAGTAAAGATTGCCGGGGCTGATGCGTAATTCGGCCGATATCAGCGTGGTCGAGACGTTGGGTTCGCCAAACCGGTTGAACAGGTCCAGCGTGGTTTCCAGAATGCGTTCGGCGGTGCGGCGTGGCGCTTTTTTCACCATGAATGCGGATCCTCCTGCTCGTTCTTGCGAGCTACTCTAACCGACGATGCTGCGCGCTGGCATGGGGGTTGCACAGGGGCTATGCAAAGAAAACGGCTGTCGCACCGAGGGCGCGACAGCCGCATGGGCAGGGGCGTTGCCTGCCAGGAAAATGCGCAGCGCGATCAGGCGCTGGCGGGGGTGTCCGCAGGTGCCGGGGCGCTGGGTTCGGTGCCTGCGCTGCGCGGCGCTACCTGGGGAAAGGGGGGGCGCTTGGCGGCAGGCTTCTTGGCCACGGGCTTGCTCGCGGCCTTCTCGGCGGCAGCCTTGGGGGCCGCCTTCTTCGGCGCGGCCTTGGCAGCAGGCTTGGCCGCAGCTTGCTTTGGCGCAGAGGCGGCCTTGGCGGTTGCGGGCTTCTTCGCGGCGGGTTTCTTGGCGGCGGGCTTGGCTGCCGCCGGTGCCTTGCCCACGCTCTGGGTCAGGGCGTCGATGCGGGCGTTCAGCGCTTCCAGGTCACGCGACGTGGGTACACCCAGGCGGGAGAGCGCCTTGGCTACGCGATCCTCGAAGATGGATTCGAGCTTGTCCCACTGCCCAGCGGCGCGCGAGCCAATGTCATTGGCCATGTGCGTCACGCGGCTGGTGGCCTCGGTGATCTTCTCTTCGGCTACGGCCTGGGTCTTGCGCTGCATCGACATGCCTTCCTTCACCAAGGTCTCGAATACCTTCGAGCCTTCCTCCTGGGCCTTGGCAAAGGCGCCCAGACCGGCAAGCCAGATCTGCTGTGCCGAGTCCTTGATGGCGCGCGGCAATTCGGCGCTTTTCTTTTTCTTTTCGTTGCTGAGTTTCTGCAGCTTCTTGACCATGGGAAACCTCCGGGGCAATAGGGATTGCGGTTGCCAGGATTTTGTGTTCTGGCGCGTGATGGCACTTTACGCCTGCACAGTGCATGCGTGTAGGTGCCTGTTCCTAAAAACATAGAGCTCCACGCCTACTTGCCGTCCCGCAGCACCCGCTAGCATCGCCACGGGTTTGTGCTGAATCGGGCGCCATGGGCGCTGGGCAAGAATCGCCGAGTCTAAAGGAGCTATTTTCTATGCGGTATTTCGTCACGGGGGCAACGGGTTTCATCGGCAAGCGGCTGGTCAAGAAGCTGCTGGAGCGCAAGGGCACGGTGGTTCATTTCCTGATCCGGCCCGAGAGTGCCGACAAGGTGGCGGCGCTGCGCAGCTACTGGGGCGTGGGCGCGGCCCGTGCTATTCCCGTGCATGGCGACCTGACGGCGAAGAAGCTCGGCGTGAGCGCGGCCGACGTCAAGGCGCTCAAGGGGCAGATCGACCATTTCTTCCACCTGGCCGCCGTGTACGACCTCGCGGCCGACGTCGAGACCCAGGTGGCCGTCAACATCGACGGTACGCGCAATACCGTCGATCTGGCGCGCGCCATCGACGCCGGGCACTTCCACCATGTGTCCTCCATCGCGGCGGCGGGGCTGTACGAAGGCGTGTTCCGCGAGGACATGTTCGATGAGGCCGAGGGGCTGGACCATCCGTACTTCCAGACCAAGCACGAGAGCGAGAAGATCGTGCGCCAGGAGGGCAAGCTGGCCTGGACGGTGTACCGCCCCGCCATGGTGGTGGGCGACAGCCAGACGGGCGAGATGGACAAGATCGACGGCCCGTACTACTTCTTCAAGGTGATCCAGCGCCTGCGCCAGATCCTGCCGCCGTGGATGCCGTCGGTCGGCCTGGAGGGCGGGCGCGTGAACATCGTGCCGGTCGATTTCGTGGTCGATGCGCTGGCCGCCATCAGCCACCAGGAAGGCATTGCCAAGCGTTGCTTCCACCTGGTCGATCCGGTGGGCTACCGCGTGGGTGACGTGCTCGACATATTTTCACGCGCTGCGCATGCGCCGCGCATGAACCTGTTCATCAACGCGGCGCTGTTGGGCTTCATTCCCCGGGGCGTGCGCAAGGGGTTGATGGCGCTGTCGCCCATGCGCCGTGTGCGCAATGCCGTCATGAAGGACCTGGGCCTGCCCGAGGACATCCTCACCTTCATCAACTACCCCACGCGCTTCGATTGCCGCGAGGCCCAGGCTGCGCTCAAGGGCACTGGCGTGCAGTGCCCCAACCTGCGCGACTACGCCTGGCGCCTGTGGGACTATTGGGAGCGGCATCTTGACCCCGAACTGCACATTGACCGTTCGCTTAAAGGTGCGGTGGCGGGCAAGGTGGTGCTGATCACGGGCGGTTCGTCCGGCATCGGCCTGGCAGCGGCGCACAAGTTCGCCGAGGCTGGCGCCACCACCATCATCTGCGGGCGTGACCAGGACAAGCTCGACGCAGCCTGCCAAGAGGCCAAAGACAAGGGCCATGCCTTCGTTGCCTACGCGGTAGATATTGCCGACATGCAGGACTGCGACCGCTTCGTGCAGCGGCTTATCGCCGACCATGGCGGCGTGGATTTTCTTGTCAACAACGCGGGCCGCTCGATCCGCCGCGCCATCGAAAGCAGCTACGACCGCTTCCACGACTACGAGCGCACCATGCAGCTCAACTATTTCGGCAGCCTGCGCGTAACCATGGGCCTGCTGCCCCAAATGGTGGAAAAGCGCCAGGGCCATGTGGTCAACATCAGCTCCATCGGCGTGCTGACGAATGCGCCGCGCTTTTCTGCTTACGTGGCGAGCAAGGCGGCGCTGGATTCCTGGACGCGCTGCGCCGCCAGCGAGTTCGCCGACCAGGGCGTGACTTTCACCACCATCAACATGCCGCTGGTGCGCACGCCCATGATCGCGCCGACCAAGATCTACGACAACGTGCCCACGCTCAGCCCTGACGAGGCCGCTGACCTGATCGCCCAGGCATGTATCTTCAAGCCCGTGCGCATCGCTACCAAATTAGGCATTACGGGCCAGGTGCTGCACGCCCTGCTGCCGCGCGTGGCGCAGATCACGATGAACACGAGCTTCCGCATGTTCCCTGACTCCGAGGCTGCGCAAGGCGACAAGAAGGGCAGCAAGCCCCAGCGCAGCGCCGAGGCCGAGGCGCTCAAGCATATGATGCGGGGCATCCACTTCTGAGCCAGAGGCGTGCGCGGGGGAGGGTGGGATAATCGCCCGCTTCCTTCCCAGCCTCCCGCATTCCATGATTCTCGTCACTGGCGGCGCCGGTTTTATTGGTGCCAATTTCGTGCTCGACTGGCTGGCCAGCCAGGGCGAAGCGGTCGTGAACCTCGACAAGCTGACCTACGCGGGCAACCTGCACAACCTCGACAGCCTGCGCGGTGATGCGCGCCACGTTTTTGTGCAGGGCGACATCGGCGACCGCGCGCTGCTGGACCGCCTGCTGGCCGAGCACCGCCCGCGCGCGATCGTCAACTTTGCGGCCGAGTCCCATGTGGACCGCTCCATCCACGGCCCCGAGGACTTCATACAGACCAACGTGGTTGGCACTTTCAGGCTTTTGGAGGCCGCAAGGCACTACTGGCAAGCGCTGCCAGCTACGGAAAAAGGAGCGTTCCGTTTCCTGCACGTGAGCACCGACGAGGTCTATGGCACGCTCGCACCGACGGATCCGGCCTTCACCGAAGACCACCGGGTCGAGCCCAATAGCCCCTATTCGGCCAGCAAGGCCGCCAGTGACCACCTCGTGCGTGCCTGGCACCATACCTACGGCCTGCCGGTGCTCACCACCAACTGCAGCAACAACTATGGTCCGCTGCACTTCCCCGAAAAACTCATCCCGCTGATGATCGTCAACGCGCTGGCGGGCAAAAGCCTGCCGGTGTATGGCGACGGCATGCAGATCCGCGACTGGCTCTACGTGCGCGACCATTGCAGTGCCATCCGCCGCGTGCTGGAGGCCGGCCGCTTGGGCGAGACCTACAACATCGGTGGCTGGAACGAGAAACCCAACATCGAGATCGTCAACACGGTTTGTGCACTGCTGGATGAGCTGCGCCCGCGTGCCGACGGCCAGAGCTACGCTACGCAGATCACCTATGTGACCGACCGCCCTGGCCATGACCGGCGCTACGCCATCGATGCGCGCAAGATCGAGCGCGAGCTGGGCTGGAAGCCTGCCGAAACCTTTGACACAGGCATCCGCAAGACCGTGCAGTGGTACCTGGACAACCCCGAATGGGTCCAACAAGTGCAGACCGGGGCGTATCGCGACTGGGTCGCCAAACAATACGCTGGCGCATGAACATCCTGCTTCTTGGCAAGAACGGCCAGGTCGGCTGGGAGCTGCAACGCAGCCTGGCCGTGCTCGGCACCGTCACGGCCCTCGATTTCGACAGCGCTGACCATTGCGGCGATTTCAGCAACCCTGCAGGTATTGCCAGCACCGTGCGCGCACTGCGCCCCGATGTGATCGTCAACGCCGCCGCGCACACCGCCGTGGACAAGGCCGAGGGCGAACCGGAGGTGGCGCGCCTGCTCAACGCCACCACCCCCGGCGTGCTGGCCGAAGAAGCCGCGCGCCTGGGGGCCTGGCTGGTTCACTACAGCACCGACTATGTGTTTGACGGCAGCGGTGAGCGCCCCTGGGTCGAGGACGACGCGCCTGCGCCGCTGTCCGTCTATGGCGCCACCAAGCTGGAGGGCGAGCAACGCATCCAGCAATCGGGCTGCCAGCACCTCATTCTGCGTACCAGCTGGGTCTATGCCGCGCGCGGCGGCAACTTCGCCAAGACCATGTTGCGCTTGGGCAGCGAGCGCGAGCGTCTTACCGTCATCGACGACCAGTGGGGTGCGCCCACCGGGGCCGACTTGCTGGCCGACGTCACGGCCCATGCCATCCGCCACCTTGTCCGGCATCCCGAGGATGGCGGCCTGTACCACTGCGTGGCAAGCGGTGAGACGAACTGGCATTCCTATGCAAAATACGTTCTAGACCAAGCCAGTCAAGCGCAAGCAGCTATCAAAATAAAAGCGACAGAAGTCGCTCCCGTGCCGACCAGCGCTTTTCCCACGCCGGCACGCCGCCCGCACAACTCGCGCCTGAACACCCGCAAGCTGCAAGCCACCTTCGGCCTTGTGCTGCCGCACTGGCAGCAGGGCGTGGCGCGCATGCTCACCGAAATCCTCTGAACTGTCCGCACCATGACACAGCAACGCAAAGGCATCATCCTCGCTGGCGGCTCTGGCACCCGGCTGCACCCGGCCACCCTGGCCATCAGCAAGCAACTGCTGCCGGTGTACGACAAGCCCATGATCTACTACCCGCTCAGCACCCTGATGCTGGCGGGTATCCGCGACATCCTGGTCATCAGCACACCGCAGGACACGCCGCGCTTCGCGCAGCTGCTGGGCGACGGCAGCCAATGGGGGCTGAACCTGCAATATGCCGTGCAGCCCAGCCCCGACGGCCTGGCCCAGGCCTTCCTGATTGGTGAAGACTTCTTGGCTGGCTGTCCGAGTGCATTGGTGCTGGGCGACAACATCTTCTACGGCCACGATTTCCATGAATTGCTGGGCAACGCCATGCAACGCGAACAAGGCGCCAGCGTCTTCGCGTACCACGTGCATGATCCCGAGCGCTATGGTGTGGCCGAGTTCGATGGCAGCGGCAAAGTCCTCTCGCTGGAAGAAAAACCCAAGGCGCCCAAGTCCAGCTACGCGGTCACCGGCCTGTATTTCTACGACCACCAGGTCGTAGAGCTGGCCAAGCGCCTTCAACCCTCGGCGCGCGGCGAATTGGAAATCACCGACCTGAACCGCCTGTATCTGCAACAGGACCAGCTCAGCGTAGAGATCATGGGCCGAGGCTATGCCTGGCTTGACACTGGCACGCACGAAAGCCTGCTCGAGGCGGGGCAATTTATCGCCACGCTGGAGAGCCGCCAGGGCCTGAAGATTGCCTGCCCCGAGGAGCTCGCCTGGCGCCAGCGCTGGATCGACGCCGCACAGCTGGAGCGCCTGGCCAAGCCGCTGTCCAAGAACGGCTACGGCCAGTACCTGCTGCGCCTGCTGAAAGAGAAGGTGTATTGATGAAGGCAACCCGACTGGCGATCTCCGATGTCGTACTGATTGAGCCCAAGGTCTTTGGGGATGCGCGTGGCTTTTTCTTCGAGAGCTTCAACCAGAAAGCTTTCAACGAGGCCACTGGCACGAATCACGTCTTCGTACAGGACAACCACAGCCGCAGCAGCCAGGGCGTGCTGCGCGGGTTGCATTACCAAATCCAGCAACCCCAGGGCAAGCTGGTGCGCGTGGCGCGTGGACGGGTATGGGACGTGGCGGTCGACATCCGCAAGAGTTCACCGACCTTTGGCCAGTGGGTAGGCGCGGAGCTTTCCGAGGACAACCAGCACCAACTGTGGGTGCCGCCCGGCTTTGCGCACGGGTTCGTGGTCTTGAGTGAGAGCGCGGACTTCCTGTACAAGACGACGGATTACTACGCGCCTGAGCATGAGCGGTGCATTGCGTGGAACGATCCGCAATTGGCCATTGCGTGGCCCATTGCGGGCGCGCCAAGCTTGTCCGCCAAGGATATGCAAGGTTTCGCCTTCGCGCAGGCGCCTGTGTATCCATGAGTATTCAGGGCGTGCTCTCGGAGCCATGGCGACGGTCGTCGCGGACTACACTTCGTCCCGCAAATGGTTTGCTGTGCCCGACGGGCTTCAGCCTTGCACAGTAGTGAGGTTTTTCATCACATGGTGACACACACATTGGCCGCACCCGCGGCGTCGCAGGAGCCGGTGGCTGCGCCGCGTCCTTTCTTAGGGGAGCTGCTGGTGCAGGCTGGCAAGCTCACGGCCCGTGACTTGGAACGCGCTCTCTTGGCACAGCAGGAAATGGGCGGAATGCTCGGGCGTGTGCTGGTACGGCTAGGGCTGGTGTCCGAAATCGACGTGGCGCGCACTTTGTCGGAGCAGTTGGGCGTACCCTTTATCGCTGCTGATGCCTTTCCGGATCTGATGCCTGAGGTTCCTGGGCTTCTGCCAGAGTTTCTACAAGCCAATGCGATCTATCCATTGCGACAGGATGGCGCGCAGCTCCATGTGGCCATGGCCGTGCCGCAAGACGACTTTCTACTGAAGGCGCTGCATTTGGTCACAGGCTGCACGGTCAGGCCCCACCTCGCGCTGGAGAGCGATATCGAGAAGGCGTTGGCAGAGCCCGCTGAGGAGGCGGCTACGGATAGTGATGACGGTTTCGCCGATGGAATGGATGGCGGCGATTTCGTCGAGCACCTGAAAGACTTGGCGAGTGAAGCGCCTGTGATTCGCTTGGTCAACACCATCATTGGGCGTGTTACTGACCTGCGCGCGTCCGACATCCACCTGGAGCCCTTTGACGATGGCCTTCATGTGCGTTACCGCGTCGATGGCGTGATCCATCTGGGCGAGGTTGTGCCGCCGCGTCTTTCGGCTGCCGTCAGCTCGCGTGTCAAGCTGCTGGCCCATCTTGACATCGCGGAGCGGCGTTTGCCGCAGGATGGACGCATTAAGACCCGTGTGAAGGGGCGCGAGCTGGATTTGCGTGTATCCACCGTGCCCACGGTGCATGGCGAAAGTGTGGTGATGCGTGTGCTTGACCGCGCCAGCGTGCGCCTGAATCTCGACACGATGGGGTTCGAACAGGATACGTTGGCACGTTTCAACGAGCTGTTGCTGCGGCCCCATGGCATCTTGCTGGTCACGGGCCCCACCGGCTCTGGCAAAACCACCACGTTGTACGCAGCGCTGTCGAAGATTGATGCGCAGACGAACAAGATCATCACGGTCGAAGATCCGGTGGAATACCAGCTTGAGGGCATCAATCAGATTCAGGTGCACCCGCAAATCAACCTGACCTTTGCCAACGCCTTGCGTTCCATCCTGCGGCAGGATCCTGACATCATCATGATCGGTGAAATGCGCGATGGTGAAACCGCGCAAATTGCCGTGCAATCGGCTTTGACTGGCCACTTGGTACTCTCCACCTTGCACACCAACACGGCAGCAGGCGCTGTTATCCGGATGCAGGACATGGGGGTAGAAAGCTACCTCATCACGTCTTCGGTGAATGGCGTTCTTGCACAACGCCTGGTGCGCACCTTGTGCAGCCATTGCAAGGAAGCCTATGAGCCTGGGCCTGAATTGCGTGCCAGCACGGGCCTGGGACGGTTTTGCTCGCCAGGCCAGCATATTTACCGTGCTGTGGGCTGTGAGCACTGCCGCCAGTCAGGCTACCGGGGACGCACGGGGATCCACGAGCTTTTTGTGCTGGATGAGCCCATGCGTCGCGCCATCATTGACGGACGCGATGCCAACGCGCTCAACACCTTGGCAGCCCAGGGCGGAATGCTGAGCCTGTTCGAAGATGGTCTGCGCAAGGTGGCGGCAGGAGTGACCACGCTTGACGAGTTGGCGCGTGTGACGCAGGACCAGTCTGATGCCTGAATTTGTCTGGAGGGCCGCCACGGCGGCTGGAAAAGTTGAGCAAGGGCGGTTGTCGGCCGCTAGCAGTGCAGCCGTGCAGCGGCAGTTGCGTGAGCAGGGTTTGACGCCACTGCGCATCGATGATGCTGCCAGTGCCGACGTGCAGGGGGCCAAGGTGCAAGGAGGGTTGGGCCTCGCTGCGCCCTCCAGGGGGCGCCAGGCCAAAGGGCCGGTCAACGCCGCCGATGTGCATGCGCTGACATCGGAACTGGCCATCATGTTGCGTGCGGGCCTTGCGCTTGACAATGCTTTGCGTGTGTTGATTGACATGAGCCACAAGCCAAGCGTCGCTGCGCTGGTGCAAGGAATTCTGGATGCTGTGAAGGGTGGCGTACCCCTGAGCCGGGCGCTGGGGGCTCATCGAGCGCTTTTTGGCGATTTCTATATCAACATGGTGCGGTCGGGGGAGGTCAGTGGTCAGATGTCGGCCGTGTTGGATCGCCTGGTCGAGCATATGGAGCGTCAGCGCGCACTGCGTGACAGCGTTATTTCCGCCACCATCTATCCGGCCATCCTGCTCGGTGTCGCCGTGCTTTCTTTGGTTGCCATGCTGGGCTTTGTCGTACCGCAGTTCGAGAAGCTGTTCACCGACATGGGAGACGCCCTGCCTTTACCTACGCGGATCGTGATGGAGCTGGGACATGGCTTCCGGCATTACGGTTTGTTCATCGGGATTGCTGTGGTGGCTGTTGCCTCTTTGCTGTTGCGCTGGCTGCGTTCGCCTGCTGGGCAGCAATGGTGGCAGGCACGCCTGCTGCGCTTGCCGCTCATGGGGCCATTGGCGTTGAAGTACCAGCTGACGCTGTTTTCGCGTTCGCTTGGCACCTTGCTAGGCAACGGCGTTCCCATGCTCACAGCACTGCACATCGCCACGGAAACTGTGGGCAACATGGTCCTGCAGCAGGCGCTTGCCAAAGTTGCGCCCATCGTGAAAGAGGGGGGCAAGATGGTGCAGGCGATTTCTGTTACAGGCATCTTTGAACCTTTGGCGGTCAACCTGATCCGAGTGGGCGAGGAGACAGGAAGGGTTGGCCCCATGATGTTGGAGCTTTCCAATATCCTGAATCGGGAAGTAGAAACCGGAATCAAGCGGCTTCTGACCTTGGTCGAGCCAGTGCTGATATTGGTGCTGGGCGTGCTCATTGCCACCATCATCGTTTCTATCCTGCTCGGCATCCTGTCCATCAATGACCTCGCCGTATAATTTTCGTTTGCTTAAGAAAGCGCTTCCCATGGCTGCTCGCTCCCTTTTTGCTTCGCGTGTTCGTCGGAACAAGGCACGCGGCTTCACGCTGATCGAACTGCTGGTGGTTTTGGCCATTCTCACAATGCTGGCGGGCTTGGTTGGTCCCAAGGTTCTTGGGCAACTTGGCGGCGCCAAGGCCAAGACGGCTGCAGTGCAGATCGCCGATATTGATAAATCCCTGGAGCTCTTCAAGCTAGACGTGGGACGTTTCCCCACCACGGAAGAAGGGCTGGATGCTTTGGTGAAAAAACCTGGCTCTGCCAACGCGTGGAATGGTCCCTATCTCAAGGGAGGGGTGCCCACCGATCCTTGGGGTAATCCTTATCGCTATGCGAATAATGGTGGAGCCATCGAGATTCTCTCTTTGGGCGCTGATGGCGCAGCTGGCGGTGAGGGTGAGAACGCGGACATTCGCAACCGTTGATCGGCGCAGGTGCCTGGTTCTCTTGCCATGAGGCGCGAGAGTGGCTTCACGCTGGTTGAGTTGCTGGTGGTGTTCGCCATCATGGCGCTTGTGGTCGGCTTGGTGCCCATGGCGTTTGAGCGCATGCGTGATTCGGCGCAATACCGCGATACCTTGCGCAGCATGATGTCGGAGATGCGTGTGGCGCGTAGCCGGGCATTGGCGACGCGTAGCGAAACCCGCTTTGTTGTCGATTTGTCTCAGCGCAGCTACGGCGTTGCGGGTGATCAAGGGCACAGCTTGCCTGAGTCTTTGGCAATGCGTGCGACCGTGGCGGGCATTGAGGTGCAAGGCCAAGAAGCGGCTATCCGCTTCTTTCCGGATGGCGGTGCCACCGGCGGGAGTATCGAAGTCGTGCGGCCCTCTGGCACTGGTGCACGAATTCAAGTCGATTGGCTGTCTGGGCGTATTAGCCAAGAGGCGCTCCTGCCGTGATGGCCCGTATCCAGGTCCGCTACTGGCAGCGCGGACTTTCGCTTTTGGAGCTGCTGGTTGCGTTGGTCATCATGGCCATGGCATTGGGTATGCTTTACCGTGCCAGCGGGAGCAGTGCCCGCAGCGCGGGTGATTTGCAAAGCTACCAGCGGGCTGCGATGTTGGCGCAGTCGTTGCTTGCTGCGCGGGATGCCATACCTGAAGCAGGCTGGAACGAGGCTGGGGAATCTGCAGGGTTTGCCTGGTCGGTCCAAAGTAGTCCTTATGAAACCGCCGACCCAAATCCGAACGTGCCCCGCCTACATGAAGTTGTGATTGAGGTCGCGTGGCAGGAAAGAGGCGGGGGCAAGCACATCGTGCTCCAAACATTGCGTCCTCAGCGGCTGCCCATGGCTGGAGGGGGGCTGCGATGATGCGGGGGCACCTCTTGAATCGGCGCGGCGGTATGTCTGGTTTGACAGGCTTTACCTTGGTGGAGCTTTTGGTCGCCATGGCTTTGCTCTCGTTGCTAATGTTGGGCATGGCCTCGGCGCTGCGCTCCATGGCGCAGACCGAGGAGCGCGTGGATAGCCGCCTTGCACAAACCGATGAATTTCGGGTGGCCACGGGCTTCCTGGACACGGTTTTGGGTCAGGTTTCCGTGCGTAAAACCACTGCGTTGCTGAAGGAGGGGGAGTCCCCTTATCTGTTTGTCGGCAGGCCGGATGAGATGGCGTGGCTCGGCATCATGCCCGCCCGGCATGGCGTCGGTGGACGCACGTTCTTTCGCCTGAGGCTGGAGTCGATTGAGGGTGTAGGGGCGCTTGTCATCTCTTTCCTCCCCTGGGATGGGACCTCGGTGTTTCCCGACTGGTCTAAAGCGCAATCGCGTGTCTTGGTGCACGGTGCCACATCGCTGGCCTTGGCGTATGAAGATGCTCGCCGACCTGCGCCGGAATGGGTGCCCGTGTGGCGTAGCCCCGATGGTCTGCCCGAGCGTGTGCGGATTGATCTGACGACGCAATCCGGGGCATGGCCCATGTGGATCGTTCCCATGCGTTTTTTGCCGGCCAGCCAGGGCAATCGCAGCCGGTTTTCTTCAGGGCCTGACGACTGATGGTGCGCGGCAATGACATGATTCATCGCAGTCAGGGTGTCGCCCTGATCGCTGTGTTGTGGATTGTTGCGGCCATGGCCATTGCCGTCACAGGCATGACACATGCGGTGCGCAATGAAATCCGTACAGTGACTGCTGCGCGCAGCAGTGTTGAGTCCCAGGCATTGGGAGAGGCGGCTATCGCTTTGGCGGTGCAGAAAATGCTGGCACAGCGACCTTTCAAACCATGGGTCAGGATGGATGTCAATTACCATGGCCAAATTTTGGCCGTGGAGGCCGCGTCATTGAACGGCTGGATCGATATCAATACGGCACCAGACACCTTGCTGGCAAGTTTGTACGCTGTTGCAGGCGGCCTGCCAAAACAGGCTGCAAGCGCTCTTGCAGCAGCAACGGCGGAAATCCGCCGCCAGAAAGATGCAACAGGGCGAGAGCAGCGTTTCGAGGCGCCGCAGGATCTGATGCGTGTGCCGGGGGTCGATTACGACCTCTATGCTAGACTTTCGCCGCTTTTGACCGCAGGGGCGGGGGGGAGTGCCGGACGGGTCAACGCCCATGCTGCACCATTCCCGGTACTCGCTGTATTGGCGGAGGGCAACATTGCACCGGCGCTGGCATTGAGCCAGCTGCGCAACCAAGGTGAGCAGGCACTGGATGGCAGTTCGCTGCGGGGTGAATGGGTGGACAACAACCTGGGTACACGTTATCGGTTTCAGGCCGAGATTCCCCTGGCTGATGGCACGCATGCCATTGTGTTGCGTGATATTGACGTGCGCCCTGATCCTCGTGCAGGGTTGCCTTGGCGTATTTTCGGATCTGACTATTTGATCCGCGCCAAGCCCGCACAGGGGGGCTAAATTTCCATGTCGATAACAACAAATTCATTACAGCTTTTTGGCCTCGATTTGGGGCAGCTCTGGCGGGAGCTTCGGCAAGCCTGGCATGGCATCCAGCAATCGCCGGCCCTGGCATGGTTGACGCCTGATTTGCCAGTGCGAGTGCTGCGAGCTGACGGTACCCAGGCGTTCTGGGGTGGCGATGAGCAGGTTGCCAGCGTGCCGAAGCAACCGCGCTTTGAGGCCATCGAAGTGCCTGACAGTCTGCTGCTGCGCAAAACGATGCTTCTGCCAGCCATGCCTGAAGCAGACGTGGCGCACGCGGTAGATCTGGAAGCGCGCAGTGGCAGCCCCTTTGCAGCCAATGATCTGGTGTGGGGATATAAGGTAGCCGCTTCTGCAAAAGTGGGGCAGGGCGTGCCTCGCAAAGTGGAGGTTTTGCTGGCATCGCGTCGCCAGGTTGCGGAGTACGCCGAAACCCAACGGCAGCGGTTGGCAAACGCCGCGCAGCCTAGCGAGGTCTGGGCCTTTACATTGGACAACAGGCCCGTCGTGCTGCAAGGCTGGGGTGAGGTGCGGCGCATTCACGCAGGGCAGCGGCGGCGACACATCGCTTATGGCCTGCTGGCGGTCATGCTGGCGATACTGGCCGCCATGGCGATAACGCCTACGGCCCAACTGAGGCTGCGTGCTATCGAAGCAACCCATGCTCACGAAGCCATGCAGCGCAAAACTGCAGACGTCGTCGGGCAGCGAGAAGCATATTTGCGTGCCGTGGAGCGGATCGATGCTGTGCGCGGCTTGTTGGTCGAACGAGCCGAGCCCATGCGGTTGCTTGAAGTCTTGACGGAAGCCCTGCCCGATGGCACCTATCTCCAAAGCCTGCGCGTTCAGGGCTTGAAGGCGACTATCCAGGGACTCACCCCTGATGCGGCTGCCCTCATGCAGTCGCTGGGTAAAGTGCGAGGATTCAAAGAAGTCAAAGCTCCATCGGCGGCGGTGCGTAACCCGGGCGCTACGGCAGACAGTTTCATCATTGAATTGCAGCTCGATCCTGCAATCCTGTCACAGTTCCCGGTGCCCCCGACGGTAGAACCCGCGCAGCAGGTGCAGCAGGTGCAGCCTGACGTTAATCCAGCACAGCAGCCGGCCTCGTCGGCCAGTGCAGCCGCTGCTCCGCAGCCGCAAATACCAGCCAGTGCACCGCGCAAAAGCCGGTTCACATCGGGCGAATGAAACACACTATGAAGCGATACGTTCCCCCCGAGGCTTTGGTGCTGCTATTGGTCGCCACTGTTATTTTGCTCCCCTTGGCCAGCCTCGGCATCTATGTCTACCAAAAACACCAATGGGCGCAAAACCGTTTGACCGATTTCGAACCTCGCTATGCCAGACTTGCGGGTCTGGATGCCAACCGCGAAGCCTTGGAGCAAGCCTTGGGTAAAGCGCGCGCCATCGAGGGTTGGTATCTGTATTCTGCCGAGCAGGATGGCACCCAGACTGGCAACGACGCGCAGCAGCGCATCCGCAGCATTCTGAGCAGTGCAGGCATGACGGTTGTCAGCAGCCAGGTTTTGCCAGCCAAAGATGAGAAAGGCATAGAGCGCATCCCCTTGGCGGTGCGTGCGGAGGGGGACATCGTCTCCTTGCAGGGCGCATTGGCTGGGCTGGCCGAGCAAAAGCCCGCCCTGCTTGTGGATGACATGCTTGTCCACGCCCAGGGCCCGGCAAACAAAGGTCCTCAGCGTTTGGCCGCGCAGTTCAGTCTTTCGGTGTTGCGCAGGGGGCAGCCGTGAAGCGCCATCTCCTGTCCTTTCTTGCCTTGGTCTGTCTCGGTTTGACAGCTTTGCTGGCTGGGCTATGGATCAATCCCCAGGGCCAACTGCGCAATACGCACTGGCGGGCACCGGCCCCGCTCGCTACCAATTACCAGGAAATGCTGCCCCTTCTGCCGGAGCCGGCCAGAGTGCCAACCAGCCGATTTATGGCGCTGTTGGAGCGGCCCCTGTTTTCGGAAACCCGCCGTCCGCCACCGCCGCCGCCGCCACCACCACCACCGGTTCCGGTTGACGTATTGAGTAACGCACAGTTGTCCGCCATCTATGCCGGCGAGCAGTTGACAGGGGTCATCATCAATGTGAATGGCAAGAATCGCCGGGTTCGGCTGAACGAGTCGATCGATGGATGGGTGCTGCGCTCGGTTCAAGGGCGGGTTGTCACCTTTGATTACGGTGGTCAGCAACGTCAATTGCAGTTGATGCGTGCCAAGGTCGGTACGAGTGCCGGAGGAAAGCCACTGAGTGGTGCTCCGGCCCCCTCCGAAGCCATGCCCCCAGCCCCTGCAGTTGCTCCAGCGGCGCCTGAGCCAACCGCTTCGCCATCCTCCTCGGTGCCGCAAGAGACAACAACATCTTCCACGCCTGCTCGCCGTCCCCGTTTCGGGCCTTGATCCGAGCGGTTCGCCTGGTAATTTCTTTTGGTTTTTTTATGACATCCAGCAAGCACGTTTTTTCTCTGGCCGTATTCGCAGCCTGCCAGCTTGCCGTAGCGCAGACACCTGCTTCTGCGCCTGCGTCGGCACCAGTGCCCCCCCCGGCATCGCAAAGCAATGGGGCTGAGGACGCTGGCAAACCAGCTGCGGATTCCATAGGGTTTGAGCCTCGGTATATTCGTGGCGACGACCGCGTCATCGCACCCTCTAAAGCGGTCAGCGCTTTGTCCGGCCCTCCGATCAGCCTGAACTTTGAGGAGGCGCCAGTTGCAGAAGTGGTGCGAACCATTCTTGGCGATCTGCTCCGTGTGGATTACGTGCTTTACCAGCCAATCAATGGCACGGTGACTTTGTCTACGCGCGCACCAGTGAGCCCGGACCAGGCGGTTTATCTGCTTGAGGGGGCATTATTCGCCAACGGCCTGGCTCTCACCCGCGACGCACGCGGAAGCTACCACGTTGGTCGCCCGGAAGCATTGAAGGGTGTCACCGGCGGAGTGCGCCAGGCGAGCGGGACAGCATTGCCCCCAGGCTCCGGCGCCATCGTGGTGCCGCTCCAATACATTGGCGCAGCAGAGATGGCTGCCATACTGCGTCCAATGCTGCCTGCGGAGAGCCTGGTGCGCGTGGATAACGTGCGCAACCTGCTGGTCCTGGCAGGATCACGTGCGCAAGCCGAGGGCTGGCTTGATCTTGTCAGCACGTTTGACGTCAATTTGCTCAAAGGCATGTCGGTCGGCGTGTTCCCTCTCAAGCATGTCTCGGTACAGGAGGTCGAAGCAGCACTGCAATTGATGGCCGGGGGTGCTGTTTCCCCAGGAGCGGCAAGCACGGCGAACAGGGCATCTACGCCCGGCGCGGCCACAGCGGGGGCTGCGGGGGGCAATGCAGCCGCCACAGCGCGAACCACAGCAGCCGGGGGGGAGGGTAACCCTCTGTTTGGAGCGTTGCGCGTGATGCCTATTGAACGCCTCAACAGTATTCTGGTTGTGACGCCACGGGCCGCGTATCTCGATGAGGTGCGGCGTTGGATTGAGCGCTTTGACCGTCCGAGCGACAACAGCGGCGAGCCGCAGCTGAATATCTACCGTGTCCAGAACGGAAATGCCAGGCACTTGGCCGGTGTGTTGCAAGGCATTTTCGGCGGCGCGTCCGGGGCGGCCGTCTCGGGCAGCACAGGTGTGGCACCAGGCTTGGCAACGAGCACCGGGACCACCAGCGGCTTTGGCGCAGGAGGGCTTGGGAGTGGCCAGACGAGTAGCCGTCTCGGTGGCTTTCAATCGGGTAGCCAGGGGGGGCTTAGTGGCGGCGGACTCATGGGCAATCTCAATCGCAACGTGCAGAGCCCGACAGCACAACAGCCCGTCAGTGCCACGATTGGCAATATCCGCGTCATGTCCGACGATCTGAATAACACCGTGCTGGTGTGGGGTACCCGTACCGAGTTCGCAAAGATCGAGGCCACCCTGAAGCGCCTTGATTTGCCGCCTACGCAGGTTCTCATAGAGGCCAGCATTATTGAGGTCACTCTGACAGACGATTTGAGTTACGGCTTGCAGTGGACTTTCAGCGACAGCCGCACCACGACCGGATATACCGGCGTGGGCCAATTGAGTGGTTCCACCGACTCAAACCAGTTCGCTATCCCAAAAAATGGTTTCTCTTACACCCTGCGGAATGGCGCAGGTGCCGTGCGTGCAGTCTTGAGTGCCTTGTCGTCCAAGACGAATGTGAAGGTGATTGCCAGTCCTTCATTGATGGTGTTGGATAACCACCAAGCGGCTATCGCCGTAGGTAGCCAGTATCCGGTGCAGACGGCAACGTATAACTTCCTTAACCAAGAAAATCCCAATAACAGTGTTGGTAATTCTTACCAGTGGAAAGACACGGGGGTTAGTTTGGTTGTCACACCTTCCGTTAATTCTGGCAATCTCGTCAGCATGCAAATTGACCAGTCCGTGCTGGATGTTGGCGCTCAGGATGAAGTCACCAAGCAGCGCGCATTCTTGCAGCGCCAGTTTTCCAGCAAAGTGGCTGTGCGTTCGGGTGAATCGATAGTCATGGGTGGGTTGATACAAGAGCGCAGCAGCACAGTTAAGTCGGGCATTCCCATTTTGCATACATTGCCGGTGGTTGGTACGCTGTTTGGCAGTACGACCAACGATGGCGGGCGGACCGAATTGCTGGTCGTCATCACCCCCAGGGTGGTTCGCACCGATGTTGATGTGCGTGAAGTCAGCGAAGACTTGCGTGAACGTATGAAAGGCTTGGTACCCGTCATGACCAACATGGATACCTTGAAAACGGCGCCAGCTGCCGCACCTGCTATGGCGCCTACTATTCCTTCCTCTCCTTGATACCTCAGTGAAATTGCTATGAAAAAAGCCTTTGCTCAAGCCATCGTTTCTACCGCATTCCTCGGCATGGCAGCCGCGTTGACGGGTTGTGCAAGCGGCGTTGCGTCGATGGCTGCCGATAAAGAGCAGATAGTTGAGCAGCGTGCCCAAGAGCGCTTGAACCATCTGAAAGGCAAAAACTACAACCAAGCCTATGCATACCTGACGCCCTCATACCGCTCCGTAGTCTCTGCTGAGAGCTACGGCAACCAGTTTGGTAATGGTGCTACCTGGGTGGATGCCGTGGTTAAAAGCGTCAAGTGTGAAACTGAGGAGCGCTGCACCGTCAATGTGGAGCTCAAGGTCTTGGTGGTTGCCCGTGGATTTGGCAGCAAACCGCTCCCTGCCAACCTGGTTGAAACCTGGCTGAAGGAAGACGGCCAGTGGTGGTTCTACCAAAAGGATTAAGGTTTGAAAAACCGGTGTCCTTCACTCCAGAAGTGCCAGAGCGCCGTGCTCTCTTTCATGCAGCCATCCAGCCGTTGAAATACGGTGTCGGCCAGCGTTTGCAAATCCGGTTGGGAAGGTATTTGTTCCATGCGCAAAAAACGCTGGCCAGTTTGCACATCAAAGCCATTGATGTACACCGTCACGGGTACCTGCATATCGAATGCCAAGCGCAGCAGGCCCTTGGGCACGCGCGCGGCCATGCCGCAGACCGTGATAGGTAGGCTGCTGCCCTCGGCTTGGTCGGCGGGTACATCCACTAGGCCGAGGACTTGTTCACCACTGCGCAGTGCCTGAACTACCGGGCGCAAACTGCCTGAAATCACCAGGGGTGAATGGCGCAGAGCGACCCCTACCTGGGCTGTGCGTGCGATGGCATAGCGGTGCAGCACCTTGCGCCCTGCAAAAGGCGAGCCGTCCAGTGCAGCCACCAAGGCGTGCCCCTTGATCCCCTGTGCTGCAGCATGACGCAATGCCCACATACCGGCGCCCCAATGAAAACTCAAAAGCACTCCGGCCTGCTCTGGAGAGGGCCATGTACCGTGCACCTGCATGTGCCGGCGCATGTATGCATCGGAGCGGGTGACAGCCAGGTAATAGTCTGCGTGATCAACCAGGGTGACCAGCCTGCGGGTAGTTAGCCACTCTAATTCGGTTCCAGGCGGAACTTGACCTAGTGCCTTGGCTTGGCGCAACGCTTCATGGGTGGTGCGGCGATAGAACCAGTCGATGTGTGCCAAACGCTTGAACAGTCTGAAGCACCAGCTCCACGGCAGCAGTGCTGCCAAGCCTGGGACTACCACCAGTTCAATCAGATCGCGCAATTCAACGCGCAGACGGTGACGGGTGAGGCGGGGGATGGTCAACTCTATTTGCTCTCTTTTTTGTGGCTTCTGGCGCCCTGTAATGAACGCTAGAAGGCGATTCTTATGACTCTGAGCCGTTCCAATGATGTTTCAGGTGCACGATACCGGGGGTACTCTGCGCAAAAATATGGGAAAACCGTTGGCAGTCCTTCCACTCGTCATAGACCACCAGTCCTTTGCTATCGAACAGATAGGCACTGACCTTGTACAGACCTGTGTGCAAGGGAATGTTTGGGAAAGTCACGGTGGCCACCCAGGCGCCACTGTCATCTAGATGGGCCTGTACACCATCGGTATGGGTGCCAACAGACGTCACCCCTACCCCTCCTACCTGCTCCAGCAGCAGACCAAAGTGGGGTAGCGATCCATCTGCGGTTCGTGCTCGCACAGTGATGGTCAGATGTGGTGAATTCAGGCGTCCGCAGCATCCTGGGATGTCTGCGCAGGGCTCCAGTACGTCTGGTAGTTGTACGGATTCGATGTGGGCCACGCTTGGCACCGTGCGTGGCGCTGGTGCGGCCTCAGCGCCAGGTGGCTCAGCCTGCTCTTGTAGGCGCACGTGGGCCTCATAGGCCGCCACCACTTCAGGTGTAGGCCCCAGGGCACGCATCTGGCCCTGATGCAGCCACAGAGCTTGATCGCAAAGACGTTGTACGTGGTACAGGCTGTGCGAGCAGAACAGAATGGTGCAGCCGTTGTTGCGGAACGCCTCGATGCGCTCGACGCATTTTTTCTGAAAATGCTGATCGCCCACGGCGAGCGCTTCGTCAATGATGAGTACCTGCGGCTCCAGCGCCGTCACCAGTGCAAAGGCCAGGCGTACTACCATGCCTGAGGAGTAGGTCTTTATGGGGCGGTCCATGGCATCGCCCAGTTCGCTAAAGGCAATGATCGCTGCTTCCAGCGTGCGCATTTGCGCGGCATCAATGCCAATCAAGCTGCCGCCAAAGTAAAGGTTTTGTCGCCCAGTGAAATCTGGGTGGAAACCAGCGCCCAGTTCCAGGATCGCGGTCACACGGCCATGCCGCGCCAGTGTCCCGCAAGAAGGTTGTAGCGTGCCCGCGAGCAGCTTGAGGAGCGTACTTTTGCCGGCGCCATTGTCGCCAATCAGCCCCAGGCACTGGCCGCGCCGCAACTGGAACGTCACCCCCTGTAGCGCCCAATGGCTGCGGTAGTTGCGCCGATTGGACAGCAGCGACAGCAGGCGCTGCACGGGTGAATCATAGAGTCGGTACTCTTTGCCCAATTGCTGGGCGTCGAGTGTGGGCTGTGCGCCATCCGGGCGCGCGGCATGGGAGGGCAGGAGCATTTGGGGTCAGAGCCAATCCGTCAATTGGTCGCGGCTGCGCACCAGCAGCACCTGCAGCAGCAGCGCACCGCCGATGAGCCAACAGGCCATGCCTATCCAGTGTGACAGGGGCGTCCAGGCCCCTTGCAGCAGCACTCCCTGGTAGCTGCTGACCCAAGGCGTCATGGGGTTGAGCCATAGCGCCCAGCGCCAGGTCTCCGGGAACAAATGGGCAGGAAACAGCACGGGTGACAGAAAAATGCCCAGCGACAGCGCAAAAGTAACCAGCTGCGTCACGTCGCGTAGCGCCGCCGCCAGGATTGCCAGCACGGCACCCCAGAGCATGCACAGCACGACTTGCAGCAGCACCAGCGCGGGCAACGCAATCAGCGCAGGGGCGAAGCGGTGCAGGGGGGCATAGGCAAGCACCAACAGCAACAGCAGCGGCGCATAAATCACGCTGCTGGCCAGCACCGCGCGCACTGGAAACAGCATGGGCGGTAGCGCGTTCTTCTGCAAGACGCTGGCCGCCTCCAGCAGGCTCGTCATGCCGCGCGCGAGGGCGTCGCCGAAAGCCATCCAGGGCAGCATACCGACGATCAGGTAAGTGCCCACGGCATGTGTCGGTGCGCCCGCCCCCAGACGCATGGCAAACACCACATCAAACACCAAATAGTATGCCGCCATGGTGAGCAGCGGTTGGGCATAGGCCCACAGCACCCCGAGTGCCGTGCCGGCATAACGGGCGCTGATTTCCCTTCGCGTCAATGTCCAGCACAGGCTGCGCGCATGCCAAAGGGCGGCGGCCTGTGCCGCGAGCATTTTCATGGTTGGCAAAGAGAGGACAGGCACGCCGTATGGCGACGCCTGCAATGGGGTTACTTGGTTTGTGTTGCGGGGGCAGGTGCTGCGCGTTTCTGCTCGGCGATGAAGGCATCCATGGCAGTTGCGTCGCCTTTGGCTTCGTTGCGCACCCGCTCGACTTCCTTCTTGCGCGCATCTTGTTGCAGCTTGGCCACCGTCTCTGCGCGCAATTGTTCCTTCACCTCGTCGAAAGAACGCAGGGTGCCGGGCTTACGCCCCTCCAGGCGGATGATGTGCAGGCCGAACTCACTTTCGACCACTGGGCTCAGGCTGCCAGGCTTGTCCAGCGCATCAAGTGCTGCATCAAATTCGGGAACCATCTTTCCCTTAGGGAAAAAGCCCAGGTCGCCCCCTTTGGCTGCACTGCCGGGATCGGTCGAATGTTGGCGGGCCAGCGCATCAAAGTCGGCGCCGTTGCGCAGCTCTTGCAGCAGTTTCTCTGCCTGCGCGCGTGCTTCGGCATCTTTGCCCTTGATGAGAATGTGGCGCGCATGGGTTTCCGCGGGGGTCCGGAAGCGCTCAGGTTCGGCTTTGTAAATACTTTGAATCCGCTTTTCTATAGCTGCGGGGGCGGGCGTAGCCGACTCCGCGATGCGCTCTACATAGGCTTCCGCCAAGATGCTCTCACGGGCTGTAGCCAGCTTTTGCGCTGTGTCGGGTTTTTTCTCCAGGCCGCTAGCTTGTGCCTTGGCTGCAAGGGCTTTGCGCAGGTGCAAGGTTTGCACTAGTTCGCGGAGTTGGTCGGGCTCGTTCAAAAAGCGCTCGCGTACGGGTTCTGGCATGCGCTGCATTTCAACCTGCACCTCTTGTGTGCTGATAGAGACACCGCTGCCTTCGATCAACACCGTACCGTTCGCGTGGCTGCCCAAGGCGCTTAATGCAAGGGTGGCTGCCATAGCGCAGCGCAGCAAAGACAGGTGGCAGGAATGCTGGAAAGAGTTGTTGCGGCAGTAAGGCAGAAGCATTGCGCAGTCTCAATCAAAAAGTAGGTCAGATATTGAAGAGATTCCCGCAGTTCAGACAGCAGGGTGCAAAAAGTACGCCGTATGGACGTAAAAAAGGCGGGGAAGGTTCCCCGCCTTTTTAAGTGCCTACAAGAAGCAGGCTGAACCGATTAGTTCGGTTGCGTGCGGTGCATCCAAGTACCACCCAGGTTGCCTGCATTGGCCTTAGCCGCAGCGTAGCCGATCACAGGCAGACCAACACCGGTTTGGCCCGGGGTGTTCAGAGTGAACCAGCCTTCAGCATAGCTGGTCTGGATCTGCTGCGTAGCGATCTGAGCGCCCAGCACAGACGATGTGGCGCTGTTGAAGCTCAGCACGCTAGCTTCGCCGCAGAAGCGCAGACCCATATCGGGCGAGATCACGAAGGTGGTCTTGCTGCGCTCTTCACGGTCAAAGCCGCGTGCATTGCCAGCGTCCACGCAGATTTGTGCGTTGCCATTCAGCGTCACGTTGCCGGTGGTGCCAGTGGCAAAGTGTGCTGCGACCTGGGAGTTCGCAACGATGGCGTTGTTAGCTGCGTAATTCACAGCCACGGCGTAGCGGCGGGTGGGCATGGAGAACACCCAGTCCGTAGCAAAGCCACCGCTGGTAGCGGACGTCAGATACTCGTTAGTTACTGCGCGTGTTTGCAGACGGGTCGCCAGATCTGTTGCTTGGGCCGACGGAGTAGCTGCACCAGACGTGTAGGGCGTGGACAGATCAGGGAAGTCGTACATTGCAGCACGAACGGCACCGGTTGCCAGCAGCGGATCAGCCGTCAGCAGCGCAGCGGTCGGCTGTGCCACGTTGTCGGTGGTTTGCGGGAACCAGACCAGGTTGCCAGAGCCAGCAACGTCGATCGTGTTGGTCGGCGTTGCACGCAGTGCCACGGCTTCGCCAGAGAACGAAGCGTTGGTTGCCACGTTCACAATGGTCCAGTTAGCAAACAGACCACCGGTGGGCCAAGAGTAGCCACGGGCACGGGGGGTGTTGCTCGAGGTGGCATCAGTAAAGTTCAGGGGGGTAGCCTGGAGATCCATCGTAGCGGCCGTGCACGGTGCCACGCCTGCTGCGCTGTGCTTGATAGCTTGGTACAGGCTTGTTGCAGCAGCATTGAAAGGAATGTCTGCCGTGTTCAGGATCTCGATGTAACCTTCACGAGTTTGAGCAGCGTCGTTGCCACGCACGCGGTTCACCTTGAAGCGACCATTGTTGGTTGCCTTGATGTCTGCTTTGCTGGGCAGTGTGCAGCTGTTGTCGTCGGTCACGAGGCGCGAGAAGCCAGCTTCGTCGACGGCAACGTCGGCAGTCCACACGTCACCAGGCGACAGGTACACGGTGATGTCGAACACGTCGTCAGAGTTCGACGCGCCGCGGTAACGCAGCTTCACGGCCTTAGCGTTCACCAGGTCGGTGTTGGTGATGCTCAGCAGAGAGTGGTTAGTGCCTTGGGAAGTGAAGTAAGGCACCACCAGAACGTGGCCGACACCGGTAGTCGTGGGGGTCAGTTGACCAGCAGCAGGAACGCTCAGAGCGCCCACGAAGCCAGTGGTGGCGTCCGTGTTTGTAGCCAAGCTGTTGTCGAACAGTGCCACTTGTGCGTTGGCCGCGCCAGACAGGCCACCAACCATGGCAGCAATGCTCAGGGCGAGAAGATTTTTTCTCATGTATGAACTCCAGTTAAAAGTTGAAAGCGCAACTACCAAGATTGTTTACGCTAGGGAATGGTAGCACAGCCTTTTTGGGGGGAGAGCCCGCTTTCCGTTAGGTGTTGCCTGGTGTTTATAAAAAACAACATTTGCCACACGGCAGGGCCGCACAGAGGGAATGACTCACTGCTCAGGCCCCACCAGAGGCGGGTCGGGGCGGAGTATAGGGACGGAAACATGACGCAGCAACCGCTTTGGATTGATTCAGCGCATTTTTGGAAGAATTTTCGTTTCTGGGCGTTGAACTGCAGCTTCCAGCTCACAGTGGTTGGCTTGTAGTCCTGCGCTGCTTCGGCTCGGGATCGGGCCGGTTAAGCTCGCTTCCTTGTCGGGTCTGCTGCTTCCTTTCTATGTTCACTGGCCATCGCGTCCCTCTCTTTTTTGCTTTCCTGAGTGCTGTTGCTGTATTGGCTGCCGGCGGCGGGGGCGTGCATTTGCTGCACCGCGTCGAGGCGGTGCAGAGCCAGCCTGCGCGCCCGCTGCTGCTGGCCCCCATGCTGGGGGTGCTCGATACCTGCGTGCTGCTGCCTGCCGGTGGCGCCTCGGATCTCGCTCAGCGCTGTACGCGGCCGGGTGGCTCTGCGGCCGCGCTGGTGGAGGCGACCGTGGCGCCGCTGGAGCCGCCCAAGTCCCAGGAGGGTGGCGCCCCGGCGCCTTACCGTCTGGGCTACACGCTGCAGGCGCCGCTGCTGCAGTTGTTCCGGGCGCAGGGCAATGCCTGGGAGATTGACCCCGAGCGCGTCGATCGCCTGGTGCGAACGGTTCAGGGCAATGCCCGCCCGGTGGTGCTGTATCTGTTTTCCACGCACTTTCCGGTGGATGCGCCACTGGAGCAGATTTTGGCGCGCGATCCAAACAATCTGTTGCAAACTCAAGAGGGCCCGCTGCCGGTGGATGCCTACTTTGGCATTCCCACCTATCCGTGGACTTTTGCGCGCACCGATACCGACATCACCGCCCGGCGCGTGCAGGCCACGCAGGCGCTGCTGGACGGGTTGTGCAAGCTGCCCGATGCCGACCGGGCCAAGATCGAGGGCATCACCCTGCTGGGCGAGGTGCACCATTTGTTTCCCGACTTCCAGGGCGGCATGGGCTGGCGGCCGCCCTACCGGGTGACGGACTACAGCGCGGTTTCCGTCGAAGGGTTTCAGAAATACCTGGCGCAGCAGTTCGGCCGCATTGGGCAGCTCAACCAGTTGCTCGGCAGCCGCTATGCGCGCTTCGAGGATGTGCGGCCGCCGGGGCGCGATTTGCGGGCCGGCCCGCAGGCGCAAACACAGGCGCCGACGTGGCAGCAGCGGGCTGAGCACATCGACAGTTTTGCGCATGGGCGCTTGCCGGTTTCGGGCTGGGCTTTTGCGCCGGGCGTGCCGCAGCCTTGGGTGCATGTGTACCGCAATGGCCGCTGGCTGGGTAAGACCGGGGTGAACATGCGCCGTGAGGACGTGCAGAAGGTGCATCCCGAGGTGGGGCTGGCGGATACGGGCTGGCGCATGGATCTCGATTTTCGTTACTGGGCCGAAGGGGTGCATCGCCTGGATGTGTTCCTGGAAACCGCGCCGGGGCGGCTGGTTCCCATGGCCACGCGCCATGTCGCCGTCATGGGGCGGGCGGGGGGCGGGGCGCTGCCCGCGCCCCGGCCGCAGCAGCCGTTGCCGGCGAGCGTGGCGCCGGTGCCCGGGGTCATGATCGACGTGGACATGCCAGGCGAGATGCAGACGCTGTACTACAACCCGCTGGCTGCGCTATGGCACGCCTTCCGGGGGCAGCAGGTGGCGCGCTATCTGCAATTCTTCGACAGGGTGGTGGCGCAGTCGTGCCTTGCAGGCACGCCGCGCTATATCCATCAGTTGCTTGCGTTCCCCAACCCAGGCTGGGATGAGAGCAAGTATGCCGTCGAGGCCTCGCTGCAAGCGGGCCGAAGCCCCGCCATGGGCGACCTCCGCCTGGGGGTGAGCCTGTACGGCGATGCCACCTATGGGCCGCGCTTCACGCAGTGGCTCGCTGAGGGCGGGCCGCGTCCGTATGGCATCACCGAGTTCCATCCGTTGCGGCCGTTGGATGGGCCGGCTTTGCAGGGGGTACTAGCGCAGCATGCGGCCCAGGGGGCGCAGTTTCTGTCCTTCTTTATGGAGCCGCGCTGGCAAGGGGCGTTGGTGGAGCGGCCCCACAATCCGTTCTCTTTCGACCCGGAAAACGCGCATTACCACTCTGCAGACCTGTACCAGGCAGTGGATTGGATACGCCAACATGGCGCGGCGCCTTGATGTGCTCAAAGATGCTTCATTTTATATAGCTGCTGGCGCTTTCCCTGTAAGGGTTTGACGGAGAAAATATTTGCAAACGCTTATTAATCAAGCGCTGGCAGCTATCAAATTTGAATCGATTATTCCCACGTGTCGCGGCGCCCATGGCGCTGCTGGCGCGCGTCTTCCAAGCCCAGAGCGATCATGCGCAGGCGCTCGCGCCAGGGGCCCGTGGGCAGGCAGCAAAACAGCGCCAGGTACAGATGGCGCAGCCGGCTGATGCGCTTCCAGCGCGCTGAGAGTTCGGGGCGGCGCAGCAGCAGGGCGTTGTTGCGAAAAATGTAGTAATAGCGGAACGGTGCGTGCAGCGGCAGGTTGCGCCAACGCCCCAGCCACACGCGCCAGCGCTGCTCTCCCAGTGCGTGAATCATGCGCGCACCGTGCACGCCAAACAGCCGGTAGCCTTGGCTGCGTGCGCGCAGGCACCATTCGGTGTCCACATGGTCGATGAACAGCCCCTCGTCCATGGGGCCGATGGCCTCCAGTGCGGCCATCGGAATGAGCGAGCCCGAGGAGATCAGGAAGTCCGCCTCCACCACAGGCCGCGCAGCGCTGGCGCGCCGGTGCACCAGGCGCAGCCAGCCAAAGCGCACAAAGCCCGACCAGTCCTTGCCATCCTCGGCGCGGTATTCGGGGCCTACGGCGGCCAGGCGCTGGCCCTGGTGCTGTAGTGCCAGGGCAGCGTTGCGCAAGCGGGCCACGGCGTCCGGTTCCGGGCGGCTGTCTTGGTCGAGTAGCAGCACCCAGCGTGCGCCTTGGGCGCGTGCGGCTTGGATGCCGATGTTGTGCGCGGCGCCCAGGCCCAGGTTCTGGGGCTGGGCCAGCAGCTGCGCGGGCACGGGCGCCTGTGCCACCAGGGCCGGCAGCCAGGGGCAGGCATCTGGGGCACCGGTGTTGTCTACCACGTAGACCTGGGCAACTTGCTGGTGCAGCGCCGTCAGCGCCTCCTGCAGGGCGGCTGCGTGCGGGTGGTAGGTCACCAGCACGGCAGCGACATCGGGGCAATAGGTGGATGGCATGGAGGCGGGCGCATGCACCGCAAAAGCCACGCAGTGCAGCGCGGCCGGGGGCAAAACGAAGCGTGAGAGAATCGAAAATTTTAAGCGCCCGCCCCACGGGCCGTAGCCGCAGCGTAGCGCTGGCTTGGCCCTTTCTCTGCCCGCCATGCCCGACACCACTGACGCCGCCCCCGCGCCCGATGCGCAGCCATTGATCAGCGTCTTGATCCCCGCCTACAACCACGCACGGTTTGTGCGTGCCGCGCTGGACAGCGTGCTGCAACAAAGCTGGAGCAACCTGGAGTTGATCGTCATTGACGATGCCTCGCTCGACGCCACCTGGCAGGTGCTGCAGGAGTGCTCCGATCCGCGCGTGCGCCTGTCGCGCAACGAACGCAACCTGGGCTCGCACGGCACGCTGAACGCTGCGCTGCAGCAGGCGCGCGGCGAGTTCATCACCATCCTCAATTCCGACGACTTGTTCCTTCCCAACCGTCTGGCGGCCTGCCATGCCGCGTTGCAAACCAGCGGCGCCGACTTGGTGGGCACCGACATGCACCTGATGGACGACGACGGCGCCTTGGTGCAGGCGCATTGGTGGATTGACGCCTATGAGGCGCTCAAGCGTGTGTGGGCCGATACACAGGATTGGCCCGCCACGCTGCTGGCGGGCAACGTATTTATGACCACCTCCAACTTTTTCTTCCGCCGCCGCTGGCTGGAGCAGGTGGGTGACTTTCAGGACCTGCGCTACGTGCTCGACTACGACTGGCTGCTGCGCGGCCTGGGCCAGGGGCTGCGTTTGGCATGGATCGATGCGCCGCTGCTGCAATACCGGCTGCATGCGGCCAACACCATCAGCGAGCGCCCGCTGCGCGCCAACCTGGAATGCGCAGCCATGCTGCGCCAGCATCTGCCGCAGGTCTTGGGTCAGACGCCTGTACTGCGCGCGCAGCTGGTGCAGCTGGCCACGCAGTGGGCGCGCATCGAGAGATACCTGGGGGAGATTGCCGCCACCCAGCGCCACGAAGCACTGGTGGCGAAAGAGGCGGAGCTGTTTCCCTTGATCGCGGACCGGGATCGCTGGATTGCCGAGCGGGACGGCTGGATTGCCGAGCGGGACGGACAGATTGCGGCAAGGGATTTGCAGATCGCCGAGAAAGACCAGCAAATCGCCTTGCTCACCCAGGCCCTGACGGAGCGCCTGCAGCGTCAGCAGCCTCCGGCGCCGGTGCCGGTGCCGAGCGGCGCGGCCATCGCTGCCAGCCCAGGTTTTGCGATGCCGGTGCCCGCTGCGCGCCCGGACCAGGGAGCGCGGGCTCCCGCGGGGCGGCCGCAGCGCCTGGGGGATCTGGCGCACTTGCAGGATTGGCTGGAGCCCCGCCTGGGCCGCGTGCGCTGCGTATCGTTCGACGTGTTCGACACCCTGCTGGCGCGCTGTATCGAGCCGCCCGATGCAGTGCTGGAGCGCCTGGCGCAGTTGGTGGCAGACAAGTTGCCGGCGCACTCGTCCGCGCAGGTGCTGGCGGCGCGGCGCGAGGCAGAGCATGCGTTGCGCCAGGAGATGCTGGCCCAGGGGCTGGACCACGAGTGCCACCATGACACGCTGGTGCAGGCCTGGGTGACCCGGCTGGCGGGCCAGCGCGACGTGCTGCTGGAAGCCTTCATCCACACCCAGGAGCGCCGCCTTGAAACCCTGGCCCTGGCGGCCAAGCCTGGTGCCGTGGCCTTACTGGGCTGGCTGCGCCAGCAGCAGGTGCGGGTGATCGCGGTGTCGGATATGTACCTCGGCCACGACCATGTCTATGCCTTGCTCGATGCGTGTGGCCTGGGGGCCCTCATCGACCAGGTGTATGTTTCGTCCGAGTTCGGCCTGGGCAAGTATTCTGGGCGCCTGCACAGCCAGGTGCTGGCGTTGGAGGGTTTGCAGCCCGCGCAGGTGGTTCACGTGGGGGACAATCTGGTGTCCGACATGCGTGCGCCGCTGCGGCTGGGGATCGAGGCCGTCTTCCTGGATGAGAAGGCCCAGCGTCTGCGCCGGCGCCGCCAGGCGCTGTCGGCGCGCATGGCGCGCCTGGGGGGCGTGTGGAGCGGGCGCCACTTTTTCGAGGCTGTGGCGGTGCGCCAGAACATGCTGCAGCGCGCGGGCCAGGCGGGTGAGGCGTTTTTTCACCACTACGGGCGCGACGTGCTGGGGTCGGCTTTTGCCACCTTCACGCTGGCGCTGACGGAGAAAATCGCCCAGCAGCGGCCTGACAAGATCTTCTTTCTGGCGCGCGATGGCTATCTGTTCATGCGCCTGTATGAGCGCTGGTGCGCCCTGCAGCCCGCGCCCCAGCAGCCTTGGCCGCAGCCGGTGTACGTGTACGCATCGCGCCGTGTAGTGGCCATGGCCTCGATAGCCGATGGGCTGCGCCACGAGCAGGCCATCGTCGCCCTCTACAACCCGAAGCAGCAGGGGCTGTTGTCCGTGCTGAAAACCTTCGGCCTGGCCGCAGCGGACTTCGAGGCGCTGGCGCGAGCGCATGGCTTTACCGACATGGCCGCGCCCCTGGCCGACTGGAACGATGTGCGCTTGCAGGCCTTCCTGGCTGATGAGCAGGTGCAGGCGCGCATACGCCCCGTGGGCCAGGCAGCGCGTGCGCACCTGCAGGCCTATTTTGAGCAGCAGGGCTTTTTCGCCTGTGAACGCGCGGCGCTGGTGGACATTGGCTGGAACGGCACCATCCAGAAGTTTCTGTACGAGAGCTTTGGCCAGCGGCCCGACTATCCCGAGGTGCATGGCTGGTATCTGGCCTTCGTGGCGGCCATGCATGGCGACTTCGGCATGGGCGAGCGCATCGAGGGCTTGCTGCTGGACGCGCGCCGGGGCGATGCCTACGAGCGCGCACCGATGGATTTCGAGGAGATTTTTGAGCAGGCCGCACGCGCGGCGGAGGGCACCACGCTGGGCTACCAGGCCGTGGAGGGGCGCATTGTCCCGTTGCTGAAAAGCGACGATAGCCCGGACCGGCATGGCGAGCTGGCCTGCAACCCCTTGATCGCACAATTGCAGGCCGGGGTGCTGGAGCACCTGGAGGATTTCCATGCCGTGTGGAGCCTGACTGGCTACAAGGCGCAGCAGCTCAAACCCTACGTGCAGGCGCTGCTGGAGCGTGCCGTCGTCTATCCCACGCCGGAGGAGGTGGCGCACATCGGCCAGCTGGTACATACCGAGGATTTCGGCCATGACCATACCCTGGACATCGCGCCGCCGCCCGTTGGCTGGCTGGACCTGCTGCGCCCGCGCCAGCTTTATCGTCGGCTGCGCCCGCTGGCATGGAAGTTCGCCGCTTTCGCGCATTTCCCCAGCGACCTGCCGGCCTGGCTGTTCCGCCTTGTGCATTTGAAGAAACGCCAATGAAAAAGACCTCCTCTCGCCGCAGCGGCCTGGTGCTGCCGCTTCACCGCATCTGGTTGCTGAGCCTGCCGTTTCGTTGGGCGACGCGTGCGCCAGCGCCGGGCTTTGCGCCCGGGCTGCGCAACGTGCTGGCCTATGAAAAGGGCCGTTTGTGGCATCTGCTGCACGAGCGCGAGCGCCTGGTGTACCGCTGGCTGCGGCTGCGGGCAGGCTGGGGGGCGCGCGACTGAGGCTTGCCAAGTGTGAGTCAAAACGGCCTCTAGCGCTTGCCAGTCAAGCGCTGGCAGCTCTCAAATCAGGAGCTTCTCAGGCCGTTCTCACGAACGGGGCGCCAGCCCCTGCAGATAGTCGCGCGCGTAGTCCCATGGGCTTTCCTGCGGCGTGGTGGGGGGCGCCACGGCGGGCGCGCCTTCGGGCGGCGTACCGTCGATGAAATGCTGCTGGCGCAGTTGCAGGAAGAACGCCAGCCAGTCCTGCGCTGAGGTGTCCCAGGGGCGTACCCAGGTCCAGGGGCGCTGCGCCAGGCGCTCCGTGAACGCACCCAGGTCGGTTGTGACCACCGGCAGGCCCGCCTGCAGGCAGGTGCTCAGGGTGTAGCTATAGGTTTCGGGCCAGACAGCCGGAAACCACACCAAGTGCGGCTGCAGGCGTTCCAGCAGGCGCGGCAGGTCGTTGTCCTTATAGGTGCCGTGGATGGTCAGGCTGGCCTCGGGCTGGGCCTTGAAAGTGCGGAACACGTAGCCCAGCAGGTGCAGCTCAAGGGGCGCGTTCTGGCGCGCGGCTTCCAGCGCCACGGCCTCGGCCACGTCGCCGCCCTTGATGGCGCTCAGTCCACCGACGAGGAAGATGCGCAAGTGGCCTTGCGTGGGCAGCCGCTGTGGTGCGCGCACCGGTATGGCGGGGTGGTGCAGCATGTCGGTGTGCGGCGCGTAGCGGATGCGCGCCTGCGGAAAGTAGCGCTGCATGCGCTGCGCGCAGTCGTGGCTGGGCGCCAGCACCCAGCGGGCCTGGCGCAGAAACAGGCGGTAGCGCAGGCGCCAGTCGTCGATGCTTTCCTGCGTGGTTGTGGGGCGCTCCTGCACACAAGCGCGACACTGGTCCAGACCGCGTTCGCCGCAGTAGGTTTCGCGCGCGGTGGTCAGCGAAATTTGCGGACAGGCGCTGTAGTAGTCGTGCGCAGTGAAGTCGTAGCCCACGCCCAGCGGCTCGTGCAGGTGCATCACCTCGCGCGCATGGCCGACGAGGTGGTGGTAGTGGACGTGGCACACCCCCATTTCGCGCAGCAGCGCTGTGAGTTGCGGCTGCTCGGTGGGCCAGTGAAAGTCCTGCGCGAAGCCCTCGCGTTCATCAAGCCAACGCAGGCGCACCATGCCCTCGGGCAGGGGCGAAAGCAGCAAGAACACTGCGTGCCCGTGCAGATGGCGTGCCAGCTCTTCCACATGCCGCTGTGTGCCTCCGCCCCAGCCGTGCGACACGGCCAGAATGCGCGGCAGCGCGCTGGCGCGCAGCCGCGCTACGTCCAGGCGCTGGCGGTAGGGGCGTGCCGGGTCGCTCTGCACATGTTCTTGCACGGCGCTGGCGTACCCGGGATGCAGGCGCTGCAGGGTGGTGAAGGCGGCCTGTTCGCGCGGGCTCTTGTGTGCGCCGAAGCTCACGCCGCCGGTGTGCAGCACGAAGGTGTCGAGCGCTTGCACGTTGCGCCAGCCCAGGGCGGCGGCGCGTTGGCAGAAGTCGTTTTCCTCGCCGTAGCCGATGCCGAAGTTTTCCACGTCGAACAGGCCCACCTGGCGCAGGCAGTCGCGCCGGATGTACATGCAAAAGCC
>Ga0222428_100182_pt1 | contig 56702 bp, 58 predicted proteins | sample 2B5Ametagenome_FD_182471 | JGI IMG/M metagenome (GOLD analysis project Ga0222428, IMG submission 182471) | Enriched microbial communities from leaf-cutter ant dump, University of Wisconsin, Madison, United States - 2B5A (version 2) | ecosystem: Environmental > Terrestrial > Nest > Insects nest >...
CCACTCCATGACCACCGCAAGCATCGACGGCGTCGCCGTCACCACCCAGGCCAATGTGTATTTCGACGGCAAGTGCGTGAGCCACGGCATCACCTACCCAGACGGCACGAAGAAATCCGTGGGCGTGGTGCTGCCCGCCACGCTCACCTTCAACACCGGCGCGCCCGAAGTGATGGAGTGCGTGGCCGGCGGCTGCGAGTACCGCCTGGCGGGCACCGATGCCTGGCTGAAGTCGGGCCCGGGCGACACGTTCAGCATCCCGGGCAACTCCAGCTTCGACATCCGCGTGAACGAGGCCTACCACTACATCTGCCACTTCGGCTGATTCCCCCACCATCGCATCCGACACCGCCATGGCAACCATTCTGCAAAACCTCCCCGTCGGCCAGAAGGTCGGCATCGCCTTCTCGGGCGGCCTCGACACCAGCGCCGCACTGCGCTGGATGAAGAACAAGGGCGCCCTGCCCTACGCCTACACCGCCAACCTGGGCCAGCCCGACGAGGCCGACTACGACGAGATCCCGCGCAAGGCGATGGAATACGGTGCCGAGCAGGCGCGCCTGATCGACTGCCGCACCCAGCTCGCGCACGAGGGCATCGCCGCCATCCAGGCCGGCGCCTTCCACATCAGCACCGGCGGCATCACCTACTTCAACACCACGCCGCTGGGCCGCGCCGTGACCGGCACCATGCTGGTGGCCGCGATGAAAGAGGACGACGTGCACATCTGGGGCGACGGCTCCACCTTCAAGGGCAACGACATCGAGCGCTTCTACCGCTACGGCCTGCTCACCAACCCGGCGCTGAAGATCTACAAGCCCTGGCTCGACCAGAAGTTCATCGACGAACTCGGCGGCCGCGCCGAGATGTCGGCCTTCATGACCAAGGAGGGCTTCGGCTACAAGATGAGCGCCGAGAAGGCCTACAGCACCGACAGCAACATGCTCGGCGCCACGCACGAGGCCAAGGACCTGGAGTTCCTCAGCAGCGGCATCCGCATCGTCAACCCCATCATGGGCGTGGCGTTCTGGAAGCCCGAGGTCGAGGTGCCGGCCGAAGAGGTCTCGATCACCTTCGACGAAGGCCAGCCCGTGGCCATCAACGGCAAGGAAATCGCCGACCCCGTGGAGCTGTTCCTCGAAGCCAACCGCATCGGCGGGCGCCACGGCCTGGGCATGAGCGACCAGATCGAGAACCGCATCATCGAGGCCAAGAGCCGCGGCATCTACGAGGCCCCCGGCATGGCGCTGCTGCACATCGCCTACGAGCGCCTGGTGACCGGCATCCACAACGAGGACACCATCGAGCAATACCGCCTCAACGGCCTCAAGCTCGGCCGCCTGCTGTACCAGGGCCGCTGGTTCGACCCCCAGGCCATCATGCTGCGCGAGACCGCCCAGCGCTGGGTGGCGCGCGCCGTGACCGGCACCGTCACGCTGGAGCTGCGCCGCGGCAACGACTATTCGCTGCTCAATACCGAAAGCCCCAACCTGACCTACGCGCCAGAGCGCCTGTCGATGGAAAAGGTGGAAGACGCGCCGTTCAGCCCGCTGGACCGCATCGGCCAGCTCACCATGCGCAACCTCGACATTTCCGACACGCGCGACAAGCTCGGCGTGTACTCGCGCGCCGGCCTGCTGTCGCTGGGCGGCAACGCGGCGCTGGCGCAACTGGAAGACGGCAGCACCAAGAAATAAGCCCCAAAAAGTGGCTCCAGCGCTTTCCTAGCAAGCGCCAGGAGCTACCAAAACATGAGCAAACCGCCTGCGCTGCGAAGCCAGGCGGTTTTTTCTTGGGGCAATTGTTCAGGCCGCAGCCGGCGCGGGCGGCGTACGCATGGCGCGCACGATGGCCGCCAGCGCCACGCCGTAGGCGGGCACGAACAGCAGCAGGCTCACCGTGAGCTTGATGACGTAATCGACCACGGCGATCTCGCCCCAGTGCGCGGCCATGAAGGCATCCTGGCTGCGCCAGAAGGCGATGGAGAAGAACGCCGCCGTGTCCAGCGCCTGCCCGAACACCGAGGCCGCCGCGGGCGCCAGCCACCAGGCACGGCTTTGCTGGCGGATGCGGTCGAACACCTGGATGTCGAGCAACTGCCCCAGCACGTAGGCCGCGAAGCTGGCGAAGGCGATGCGGAAGACGAAGGCATTGAAGTCACCCAAGGCGCCCCAGCCGTTGAAGCGGCCTTCATGGAACAGCACGCCCACGATGTACGAAGCCACCAGCGCGGGCAGCATGGCGCGCGTGATGACGCGCCGCGCGGGCTGCTTGCCGATGAGCCGCACCGTCAGGTCGGTGGCCAGGAAGATGAACGGGAAGCTGAACGCCCCCCAGGTGCTGTGAAAGCCCAGCAGCGTGATGGGCAGTTGCACCAGGTAATTGCTGGCGATGACGATGGCGATGTGGAACGCCACCAGCAGGGAGAGGAAAAGCGGCACGCGCGACGGCGTGGCCTGGATGGAACGCATGGCAGTCCTTTTTGGTGAATGGGGGCGAGGGAACCCATGGGCGGCAACAGTGCCGGGCGGCGATTGTAGCCAGCTTTGGCCGGCGGTGCGGGGCGGCGCCCGGCAAGCCATGCCAGGGGCCCGCCCATCGCCCCCTGTCCGTGCGTATAGTGGCGCGCGTATGCCCGGCCGCTGTCACAAACCGCCGCCGCCGTGCGTCTTACCGGCATGCACCCCGCGATACCTTCCCCCTTGGCCGACCACACCGCCGTCTTCCAGCAGCACCGCCCGCGCCTGGCCGGCGTGGCCTACCGCATGCTGGGCAGCCGCGCCGATGCCGACGACGTGCTGCAGGACGCCTGGCTGCGCTGGCAGGCCACGCCCCTGGAGCGCGTGCACACGGCCGAGGCCTGGCTGGTGACCACCGTCACGCGGCTGTGCCTGGACCGCCTGCGCGCCGCGCGCACCGAGCGCGCGGCCTACGACGGCCCCTGGCTGCCCGAGCCCTGGATCGCGCCCGACACGGCGCCGCCCGCCGACGCCCGCGCCGAGCTGGCCAGCGACCTGTCGGTGGCGCTGCTGGTGGTGCTGGAGCGCCTCACGCCCGACGAACGCGCGGCCTTCCTGCTGCACGACGTGTTCGACAGCGACTACGCCGAGGTGGCCGCCGTGCTGGGCAGGACCGAGGCCGCATGCCGCCAGCTCGTGCACCGCGCGCGCACCCAGGTGCGCCAGCGCAAGGCCCGCTTCACGGCCACGCCCGAGGCGGCGCGGGCGCTCATTGAGCGCTTCGTGCAGGCCATGCGCACGCAGGACCATGCCGCCCTGCTCGCCCTCTTCGCCGAAGACGCGCAATGGACCGCCGACGGCGGCGGCAAGGTGCGCGCGGCGAGCAAGGTGCTGCGCGGCCCGCGCGCGCTCGCGCGCCTGGCCGCCGCCGTGTGGCGCGTGTACATCCAGGGCCACCAGATCGAGCCCGTGCAGGTCAACGGCGCGCCGGGCCTGCTGCTACGCGACGCGGGCGGCGTGCGCTCGGTGATGGCCTTCGAGACCGACGGCATGCGCATCCGCGCCGTGTACTCGGTGCTCAACCCCGACAAGCTGCGCGGCCTGTAAGCCCTGCGCCCACGGGCCGCGCACGCGGCCCGGCCCCCTTTTTTTCACCCCCCAGGAGAACACCATGTCCCATGCCCAGCGCATCGACCTGCCGCGCCACCACGCCGCGGCCTACGCGGCCATGTACGGCCTGCAGAAGCACGTGAACGCCGGCAGCCTGCCCGTGCAGCTGCACGAACTCGTGAAGATGCGCGCCTCGCAGATCAACGGCTGCGCCTTCTGCCTCGACCTGCACGCCCGCGTGGCGCGCGAGCACGGCGAGAGCGACCGGCGCCTGCACCTGCTCAACGCCTGGCGCGAGAGCGGCGCGTTCGACGCGCGCGAGTGCGCGGCCCTGGCCTGGACCGAGGCGCTCACGCGCGTGGAGCAGTCGCAGGTGCCCGACAGCGTGTACGACGAAGTGCGTGCGCAGTTCACCGAGGCGGAGATCGTCGAGCTGTCGCTGGCCATCGTGACCATCAACGGCTGGAACCGGCTGATGGTCGCCTTCCGCACGCCGCCGGGCGGGCACACGCCGGGCTGATTCTTGTAGCCAAATCGGGCCGTAGCGCTTGCTGGGCAAGCGCGGGCAGCTCTCATTTTTGCTACGCCTACCACGGCGCGCCCGCAAAGCGCTGCACCAGGAAGTCCAGCAGCGCGCGCACCGCCGGGGCCAGGTGGCGGCGCGACGGGTACAGCGCGTACACCGTGAGCTGCGGCGGCGCCCAGCCGGGCAGCAGCACCTCCAGCGCACCCGCCTGCAGCAGCGGCCGCACCAGGTAGGTGGGCTGCAGCGCGATGCCCGCGCCGGCCTGCGCCGCCGCCATCAGCACCACGGCGTCGTTGGCCGTGAAGCGCGTGGGCACGCTCACCGCCTGTGCGCCGGCCTGCGCGTGGGTGAAACGCCATTCGCTGCGGCCGAAGTTGGCGTGGCCCAGGCAGCGGTGCGCCGCCAGGTCGGCCGGCTGCGCCGGGCGCCCCATGCGCGCCAGGTAGGCGGGCGCGGCCACCAGCACCGACTCGCACACGGCCAGCGGCCGCGCGATCAGGGCCGGGTCGGGGTCGGCGCTGATGCGGATGGCCAGGTCGATGCGCTCGGCCACCAGGTTCACCGCGCCCTCGCTCACGTTCAGGTCCACGTGGAGCTGCGGGTGCAGCGCCAGGAAGTCGCCCAGCGCCGCCGCGAGCTGCGCGTAGCCGAAGGACATGCTGCAGGTCAGCCGCAGTTGCCCGCGCAGCGCGCCGCCAGCGGGCGCGGTTTCCTCCTCCACCTCCTGGGCGATGGCCAGCATCTGCAGGCAGCGGCGCAGGCACTGCTCGCCCGCGTCGGTCAGCGTCACGCGGCGCGTGGTGCGCTGCAGCAGGCGCGCGCCCAGCCACTGCTCCATGGCGGCCACGTAGCGCGTGACCATGGCGCGCGACAGAGCCAGGCGCTCGCTGGTGGCGGTGAAGCTGCCGGTCTGCGCCACATCGGCGAAGACGCGCATGGCGGTGAGGCGGTCCATGGTATTTGCGCAAATCAAGAAACAATCAAGCGCATTTTGAGGCGTTTATCTGTTTCGTTTCAAGCAATAAAGTCCTGTCCATCGTTTTTTTCAACCGGACTTTTCCATGACTTTGCGCACCACCCTGCTCTCCACCACGCTCGCCCTGGCCTTCGGCGCCGCCCACGCCGCCGGGCCGCTGCGGCTCACGGTCTACAACGCCGACGCGAACAGCTTCCACGTCAACTCCGTGCTGCTGAGCGGCGAGAAGGAGGCGCTGGTGATCGACACCGGCTTCACGCGCGCCGACGCCTACCGCATCGCCGCCAACGTGCTCGACAGCGGCAAGACGCTCACCACCATCCTGGTGAGCAACGCCGACCCCGACTACTACTTCGGCGCCGAGACGCTCCAGGCCCTGTTCCCGCAGGCCCGCGTGGTGGCCACGCCCGCCGTGCGCGAGAAGATCCAGGCCAAGATGGCGGGCAAGCTCGCGTTCTGGGGCCCCAAGATGGGCGTGAACGCCCCCGCGCGGCCGGTGCTGCCCGAGGCGCTGGCGGGCACCACCCTCACCGTGGACGGCCAGGCCGTGGAGCTGCGCGGCACCACCGGGCCGCTGGCGCACCGCCCGTACGTGTGGGTGCCGTCGCTGCACGCCATCGTGGGCAACGTGGCGCTGTTCGGCAACATGCACGTGTGGACGGCCGACACGCAAAAGCCCGCCGAGCGCCAGGCTTGGATCGCCCAGCTCGACGAGATGAAGGCCCTGCAGCCGCGCGTGGTGGTACCGGGCCACATGGCCGCCGGCACGGCGACCGACGCCGGGGTGATCGACTTCACGCGCGGCTACCTGGTCAGGTTCGAGGCGGCGCTGCAGCAGTCGCAGGACAGCACGGGCGTCATCCAGGCCCTGCGCGCGGCCTACCCGCAGTTGGGCGAGAGCGCCTCGCTCGACCTCGGCGCCAAGGTGAACAAGGGCGAGATGGCCTGGTGATTCTTTGAGGTTTTCGGGCTCCAGCGCTTGCTGGGCAAGCGCTGGCAGCTATGGAAACAGGAGTTTCTTACCCGGCCCCGCCAGCCCAGGCCAGCACGCGCAGCCAGCGCGGGCGCCAGGCCAGCGCCAGCCCCACCGCCAGCGCGGCGAAGGCCAGGGCCATGACCCACACGAGCGAGGCCATCGACGCATGGTCCACCGCCAGGCACAGGCCCAGCGCGCCGAGCAGGCCCAGCGCGCCCAGCACACGCAGGCGCATCGCCTGGGCGGGGCTGGGCGCGTCGGCACCGCGCACCTGCTCCCAGTGCACATCCATGGCCAGGGCCAGCCAGCCCATGCCCGCCACGGCGCAGGCCACGGCGGCGGTCAGCAGCAGCGCGTCATGCATGGGCGGCCTCCGCTGCGGCCAGGCCGGGGGCGGCGGGCGCGGCCTGCGCGCGCTGCTTGAGCCGGCGCGCGGTCCACGCGGCCAGGGCGCCGCCGGCCAGGATGAACAGGTCCACCCCCGCCACCGGCCAGTAGCCAGCGCCCAGGGTCTTGAGCAGGTGGTCGCCGGTGGTCACCCAGTTGAGCAGCACGGCGGCCACGGCCATGGCGGCCACGGCCCAGCACTGCTCGTGCCACGCCGGGTTCCGGCGGCCCTGCGCCACCGGGGCGCTGCGCACGAAGGCGTGCGCCATGGCCGCTACCCAGCCGGCCCAGAACAGGTACTGCTCCAGGTCTCCACGCGGGGGCCAGCCGGCGGGCAACACGTCGGGCAGCAGCCGGTTGGCGATCAGGATCGTGAGCGAGGCCAGCAGCATGCCGGTGACGGTGGTCACGGCCAGCGCATCCACCACGCGCGCCCCTTGGCTGCCCTGCCTGGCATGCTGCTTCTTGCGCTTTTCCACGAAGAAGATGAAGCCCGTGGCGATGCACACGCAGCCCATCAGCCCGCCCAGCACGTACAGCCAGCGCAGCAGCCAGTGGCGGAAGTGCTGCAGGTGCAGCCCGGTGAGGAAGGTGTTGACGCTGTCCGCCGCGGTGGGCGGCGGGTCTTCGCGCAGCACCTCGCCGGTGCTGGCCTTGAAGTGGATGCCGTCGCCCACGAGCGCGATGCGGTCCGTGCCCGCGCGGTAGATGCTGACGTAGCCGTTGGCATCGCCCACGTGCTGCACGGCGAGGAAGCCCACCTCGCCCGCCATGTCCTTGGCGGCCCAGCGGCGCTGGGCCTCGGCCACCATGGCGTCCACCGAGGCCAGCGGCGCGGCCACGCCGGCGCGGTCGTGCGGCAGGCCGGTTTCCTCGGCTTCCAGCTTTTCGTGCAGTTCGTGCAGCGGCTCCAGCTGGGTGTGCGACACGGGGAAGTAGATGCCCGCGAAGATCACCAGCCCGGTGAAGGCGAAGAAGAAGTGGAACGGCAGCGCCAGCACGCCGGTCATGTTGTGCAGGTCGAGCGTGCTGCGCTGCGCGGCCTTCTTGGGGCGGAAGGTGAAGAACTCGCGGAAGATCTTGCGGTGCATGACCACGCCGCTGACCAGCGCCGCCAGCATCACCAGCGCCGCGAAGCCCACGATCCAGGTGCCCAGGCCCGCCCAGCGCAGGTTCAGGCTGTAGTGCAGCGGATAGAAGAACTGGCTGCCGATCTTGAGCCGGTCGTCCGGCAGCGCGGCGCCGCTGCGCGGGTCGATGGTGCGGTTGCCCCAGGCGCCTTGCTCCGGGTCCTTGGCGTTGGGCACCTCGTAGCCCGCGAACAGGCCCAGCACCGGGTCGCGGTGCGTGGTGTAGGCGCCCCAGCGGCGCACGGTGTCGAAACGCTCGGGCAGCGCGCCGTTGACGCGGTCGCGCATGAAGTCGAGGCTCTGCTTACTGGGCTGCATGTCCTCGAACACCGGGCGCAGCAGCTTGTCGAACGACGGCATGGGCTGCGGCGCGAAGCGCGACTGCGGAATCGCCCAGCGGTCGATCTCGCGGTCGAACACCGACAGCGCGCCGAAGAAGAAGCAGGCCATGAGCACGAAGCCCAGCGCCAGGCCGAACCAGGTGTGCAGCCAGGCCATGGCCAGGCGGAAGTTTTGGAACATCGTGGCCTCCTTTACGCCAGCACGCTTTGCAGCAGCGAGGCCGCCGCCGCCATGAACGCGCCGCCGCCCAGGAGCACGGCCCCCAAGCGGGCCAGGCTGCGGGCCGCGAAGGCCCACAGGAACGCCACCAGGTACACCAGCATGCCCAGCATGCTGCTGAGGTGCTCGGCGTCGTGGAACGGCATGCCCAGCGCGAACAGGCCGGACATGCCCAGGGCGATGAAGCCCCACGTGAAGGCGTAGCCGCCCAGCACGGCGGCGGCGATGCGCAGCGCGGTGTGCAGGCGGGGACGGGTGGTGAGGCTGGCGGTCATGCGCAACGATCAAAAATGAGAACGGTTTGTATTATCGCAAATAAGGGAATTCCATGCCAAATCGGCCTCCAGCGCTTTCCCATCGGGCGCTGGAAGCTCTGTTTTCAGGAGCACCCCATTCAGAATCGATGCCTGAGGCTCACCGAGAACCGGCGGGGCTCGCCGAACGGCGAGTACCAGAGGTTGTGCACGGTCGCGTAGTAGCGCTTGTCGAACAGGTTGTCCACCACGGCATGCACATCGGTGCTGGGGCTGAGCTGGTACTTCGCCGTCACGCCGAACAAGGCCAGGCCCCCGCGCCGGATGTGGTAGGTGGTGTTGGTGATGCTGCTGTAGGCCCGCACGCTGCCGCCCAGCGTCCAGCCGGTGCCCGCGATCCGCTGGCTCGAGGCGATGCTCAGGCTGTGCCGCGGCAGGCCGGACATGTAGCGCTCGCCCTGCTGCTTGCCCGATGCATAGCGGCTGTTCACGTAGGTGTAGCCCGCCGCCACGTTCCAGCCCGGGCGGATCTCTCCGTTGAGGCCCAGGTCCACGCCCCGGCTGCGCACCGTGTCGTCGGCCACGTAGCACCAGCCGCCGCAGGCGTTGCTTCGGTCGAAGGGGATAGAGGCGTCCTGCCGGGCCAGGTTCTGCTGGTCGAGCTGGAACAGCGCCGCCGTGGCGTTCAGCCGGCCGCCCAGCAGCGCGCCCTTGGCTCCCACCTCGTAGTTCGACCCGACCACCGGCTTGACCGTGCCGCCGCCAACACCCCGCTGGCTTTGCGGCGTGAAGATGTCGGAATAGCTGGCATAGACCGAATACTGCGCATGCAGGTCGTACACCAGCCCGGCATAGGGCGAGACCACGCCGCTCTCTTTCTGGTCGACCACGCCGTTGACCAGGTTGCGGGACTCGTACCAGCTGATGCGCGTGCCGGCGATGAGCTTGAGCGCATCCGTCAGGCCCAGGCGCGCCACGCCGTAGAGCCCCTTCTGGCGCGTCTTGCTGCCGTACTCGTAGGGCGCCCCGCCCACCGGATCGGGCAGCGCGTGCGGATCGAACCCCAGCACGTTGATCGCCGTGGGCAGGTAGCCAGACGCCTGCGCATAGTCATGGGCGCTGGAAACATTGGCCCCCAGCACGAACTCGTGCGTGCGGCCCCAGAACGACGCCGGGCCGGAGACGAACACATCCGCGGTGTTGGCTTTGACCTCCCGCTCGAACAGGCGTGCCTGGTAGAGCGAGAGCCCGTTGCCCGTGGCACGGTCCAGGGAGCCCGACAGCCAGCTGTCGTTGGGCTGCCTGGTGCTGGCGCGCCCATGGTCGTACGCTGCCTTCATGCGCCAGCCGGACGAGAGCTGCTGCTCCAGGCCCAGGGTGTAGAGCGCGTAGTCCTTGTCGTTGCGGCTGCGCGGATTGCCGAAGAACGCCGAGCGGTCGAAGCCCATGTCGCTGCCATCGGCGCCATAGGGCACCCCGGAGTGGTCGCGCCCCTGGTCCTTCTGGTACTGGACGCTGGCGCTGACCAGGGTCGTGGGCGTCAGGTCCGCATCGATGGCCCCGTACAGCCCCCGCCGGTGGTTGAAGGCATGGTCCACGAACGAATCCCGGTAGTCCACCAGCGCCACGAGGCGGCCGCGCACCTGGCCCGACGCCGTGAGCGCGCCCGACACGTCGGCCATGGCGCGCTTCTGGTTCCACGAGCCCGCCTGGACTTCCACCTGCGCCTGGAAATCCTGCGTCGGCCGCTTGCGCACCAGGTTGATCGTGCCACCGGGATAGCCCGCGCCGCTGAGCAGGCCGGACGCGCCCTGGAGCACCTCCATGCGGTCCAGGAAGGCGCTGTCGACGATCGGACTCTTGTTGTCGTTGCTGATGCCGATGGGGTTGGCCATGCCGTCGTACTGCGACTGCAGGTAGAAGCCCCGGCTGAAGTAGTAGCTGCCCAGGTTGCCGCGCTCGTAGACGAAGACTCCGCTGGTGGCCTTGAGCGCGTCATCCACCGAGTTCAGGCCGAAGTCGTCCATCTGCTGGCGCGTCACCACGGTAACCGTCTGCGGTGTCTCGCGGGGCGACAGGGCCAGCCTGGTGGCCGTGGCGGTATGCCCGGCCCGGTAGGAGCCCGTCCCTTCGGTGGTGCCGTCCCGCACGCCCTGGGCCGTGACCTTGACCGTCTGCAGCGTGGCAGCGCCGCCACCGGCATCGGCCCGCGGCGCTGGCGCCAGCGCATAGCTGCCATTGGCCTGGCGCACCGCCTGCAGGCCGGTGCCGGCCAGCAGCGCGGCCAGCCCCGCCTCGACCGAATAGCTGCCGCGCAGCCCCGGGCTGCGCCGCCCCTCGGTCACGGCGGGGCTGAACGGCAGCAGGATGCCGGCCTCGCTGCCGAAGCGGCCGAGCGCCTCGTCGAGCGGCCCCGCCGGTATGTCGTAGCCACGCACGGGCGCCGCGCCCGGCTGGGCCAGCGCCGCCACGGGCACGGCCAGCAAGGCCCCGGCGGCCAGGGCACCCAGGCCCGGCCGGGCGATGGCCCGCGCGAGGGCGGAAGGGGAAAACAGGTGGCGGAGATGGCGGCGCAGCGCCCGGGTCTGGTTCATGCGGGAAATCCGATGCGGAAGGTGAAGGAAAAAGTGCGTTCCCCCTTCATGTCCCGCGAGGCACAGCGAACCGGACAGGTCGATACAAATCGTTTCAAACAGGCGGCGTGCGCGGCGCCAGCTCGATGCGCACGGCCTGGCGGCCCCAGAAGCGGGTGACCGTGCGCACCTCCAGCCCCAGCACGGCGCTGAGCGCCTCAAGCGCCTTGGCGACGTCGTCCGTGGGGTACGAGCCCGAGACGCGCAGGTGGGCCACGGCCGGGTCGCACGCCAGCGGCGTGCCGCTGTAGCGGCCCAGCTCGGCGAGGAAGTCGTCCAGCCGCATCGACAGCGCCACGAGGGCGCCATGCGTCCAGGCGGTATCGGCCTGGGCGGCGGATTCGGGCGCCGATACTTCCGTGGCGCTGAAGCGGGCCTGCTGGCCCGCGTGCAGCCGCAGCACGGGCGCGCCTGGGCTGCGGGGCTGGATTTCCACCGCGCCGTCGTACACGGCCACGCGCGCGTCCTGCGCCCCCTGGCGCACCGTGAAGCGCGTGCCCAGGGCACGCACCTCGCCCTGCGCGGTTTCGACCAGGAAGGGGCGCGGCGCGGGCCGCGCGTCCCTGGCGGTGGTGACAAGGATCTCGCCGACCACGAGCACCAGGCGGCGCTCGGCAGCGCCGTAGCGCACGTCGATGGCGCTGGCGGTGTTCAGTTCCACCCGGGTGCCGTCGGGCAGTGTGACCACGCGGCGCTCCCCCACGGCGGTGCGGTGGTCGGCCACCGCCTCGCGCCAGGGCGTGCGCTGGTGCACGGCCCAGGCGCCGCCCGCGCCGAAGGCCAGCACGGCCAGCGCCTGCACCGCACGGCGCCGGCCGCGCGCGGCCTCGCCCGCCAGCTTGGCCTGCGCCACGGCCGAGGCGAAGGGCGAGGCACCGCCCTGCAGCGTGCGGCCCACACGCTCGATGCGCTGCCAGGCCCGCTCGTGCACGGGGCTGGCGGCGCGCCAGCGCAGCCAGTCCTCGCGCAGGCGCGGCGCGGGCCCGGGGGCCTGCAGGTCGAGGAACCATTGCACGGCCTCGCGGGCCGCTGCGGGGGTGATGGTGCCATCCGGCCCATCTTGTGGCGCGGCTGCGGTATTCATGCCCGCGCGCGGCCCAACACGTCCGCGAAGAAGCAGGTTTCGGCGGCCTGGGTGAGGTAGCGGCGCACGGTGCGCTCGGTCACGCCGAGCCGCTCGGCAATCTGCACCTGCGTGAGCCCGTCGAGCTGGCTGAAGAGGAAGGCGCGCTTGGCGGGCACCGGCAGGCCGTCGAGCAGCGCGTCGATCTCGCACAGCGCCTCCAGCAGCAGGGCACGCTCCTCGGGGGAAGGCGCCAGCGCCTGCGGCAGGTGGCGCAGTGTCTCCAGGTAGGCGCGCTCCAGCTGTTCGCGGCGCCAGTGGTTGGCCAGCACGCGCGTGGCCACGGTGGTCAGGAAGGCGCGCGGCTCTTCGACCGCCAGCGCCTCCGTGCGGCCGAGCAGGCGCAGAAAGGTGTCGTGCGCCAGGTCGGCGGCGGCGAAGGAATCGCCCAGCCGCCGGCGCAGCCAGGCCTTCAGCCAGCCATGGTGGTCGGCGTAAAGCCCTTCGATGCACTGCTGGCGCAGCGTGGTGTCGGTGGTTGGCACGGCGTTGACCTCCAATGCAGTCGGGCCGCGCGTGGCGTGTGGTGTGCCATCGAACCGATGCAAACAAGAATTAGTATCAATTCTAACGAGGTCGAGGAAAAACCAGCCAAAATGGCCTCCAGCCCTTTGCTAGAAAGCGCAAGCAGCTACTAAAACAGGAGTATCAAACCACCACCGGCTCGGGCTCCAGGCGGATGCCGAAACGCTCGTACACGCTGGTCTGGATGGCGCGTGCCAGCGTCATCACCTCGCCGCCGGTCACGCTGTCCGCGCGCGTGCCGCGGTTGACCAGCACCAGGGCCTGCTTTTCGTACACCCCGGCGCGGCCCACGGTCTTGCCCTTCCAGCCGCAGGCGTCGATGAGCCAGCCCGCCGCCAGCTTGATGCTGCCGTCCGCCATGGGGTAGTGCACGATCTTCGGGTCGCGCGCGATGATGTCCTGGCACTGCTCGGGCGTCACCGTGGGGTTCTTGAAGAAGCTGCCGGCGTTGCCGACCACCGCCGGGTCGGGCAGCTTGGCGCGGCGGATCTCGCACACCCAGTCGAAGATCTGCCGCGCCGTGGGCTGGGCCACACCGCACTCCTGGCGCTTGCGCTCCAGGTCGAGGTAGCCCAGTTCGGGGCGCCAGTCCTTGGGCAGCGCCAGGCGCACGTGCGTGATGACGGCACGCCCGGCCAGCCCCATGCCCCGGGGCAGGCCCGCGCCCTCGTGTTCGGCCAGGGGGGCGGCGTGCTTGAACACCGAGTCGCGGTAGCCGAAGGCGCACTGCGCGGCGTCGAGCGTGAACGGGCGGCCGCTGGCGAAGTCCACCGCCACCAGCGAGTGGAAGCGGTCCTGCAGCTCGACGCCGTAGGCGCCGATGTTCTGCACCGGCGCCGCGCCCACGGTGCCGGGGATGAGCGCCAGGTTCTCCAGCCCGGGATAGCCCTGCGCCAGTGTCCAGGCCACGGCGTCGTGCCAGGCCTCGCCCGCGCCGGCCTCGACGATCCAGGCCCTGTCGGTTTCTTCGAGCAGGCGCAGGCCCTTGATCTCCATCTTCAGCACCACCGGCTTGACGTCGCCCGTGAGCACGATGTTGCTGCCCCCGCCGAGCACGAACAGCGGCTGGCGCGCCAGGCGGTGGTCGGCCAGCAGCGCCTGCAGGTCGTGCGCCGAACGCACGCGCACTAGGGTGTGCGCGCGCGCTGCGATGCCAAAGGTGTTGCAGCTTTGTAAGGGGACGTTTTTCTCGACTAACATCGGCCGGATTGTCGCACCCGCCCCTGGCGGGGCGTTTGTCCAGAATCCGCCAGGAGTCACGCCATGCCCTCTTTCGATACCGTTTGCGAAGCCAACCTCGTTGAAGTGAAAAACGCCGTGGAGAACACGGCCAAGGAGATCGGCACGCGCTTCGACTTCAAGGGCACGTCGGCCGGCATCGAGCTGAAAGACAAGGAAATCACCCTGTTCGGCGACGCCGACTTCCAGCTTCAGCAGGTGGAGGACATCCTGCGCAACAAGCTCACCAAGCGCAGCGTGGACGTGCGCTTCCTCGACGTGCAAAAGCCGCAGAAGATCGGCGGCGACAAGCTCAAGCAACTGGTCAAGGTGAAGAACGGCATCGAGTCCGAGCTGGCCAAGAAGATCCAGAAGCTGCTCAAGGAAAGCAAGCTCAAGGTGCAGGCCGCCATCCAGGAGGACAAGGTGCGCGTCACCGGCGCCAAGCGCGACGACTTGCAAACGGCAATGGCGCTGATCCGCAAGGAGATCGACGACACGCCCCTGTCGTTCGACAACTTCCGCGAATGACCATCGCTCAACCCCCTGAGCGGCTGCGCCGCTTCCCCCTTCTCTCGCGTTGCTGCGCAACGCGGGAAGGGGGACGACGCCCGCGCGGCGGGGCGGCCCTTGCGCGGCGTCTGCTGAGGTGGGGCGCGCCAGTCAGTGCCGCCGCGCTCCTCGCCATCCTTGTTTCAATGCCGCTGCGGGCGAACGCGCAGGCGGTCGCCCTGAGCGGGGTGCTGGGCAGCAAGGCGCTGCTGGTGGTCGATGGCGGCGCGCCGCGCGCCGTGGCGGCGGGCGAGGCGCACAAGGGCGTGCAGGTCGTCTCCGTGGGGCGCGAGGAGGCCGTGGTGCTGGTGGGCGGCGAGCGCCGCATGCTGCGCCTGGGCGAGTCGCCGGTGAGCGTGCGCAGCGCCGTGCAGCGCGTGGTGCTGCAGGCCGACGCGCAGGGGCACTTCGTCCACCACGGCCGCATCAACGGCAAGGCCATGCAGTACATGGTGGACACGGGCGCCAGCGCGGTGTCGATCGGCCAGAACGACGCCGACCGCATGGGCATCCGCTACCGCAGCGGCCAGCCGGTGCAGATGCAGACGGCCAACGGCGTGGCCTCGGGCTGGCGCCTGCGGCTCGACTCGGTGCATATCGGCGACGTGGAGCTGCGCGGCGTCGAGGCCATCGTCACCCAGCAGTCCATGCCCTTCGTGCTGCTGGGCAACAGCGTGCTGACCCAGTTCAACATGACCCGCAGCGGCAACGAGATGGTGCTGGAAAAGCGCTGAACCCCTCCCCTTCCCTCGCCATGCACCCGCGCGACCACGCCCCCCCCGCCGACGACCAGTACGAAGACCTGCTGGGCCTGTGGTCCGACCTGGAGTCGGCGCTGTCGGTGGTGCTCGCGCGGCCGCTGCAGGTGCAGGAGTTCGCCGCCAAGGTGCAGCAGGTCGACCGCTGGCTGCAGGACCTGGTGGCGCACGACATCGACGCCGCGCTGTACCTGATGTTCCAGCTCGCCGCCACCTCGACGGTGGGCTACAGCGCCTCGCACGCGCTGGTGTGCGGCACGCTGTGCCACATCCTGGCACTGGAGCTGCGCCTGCCGCAGCCCGAGCGCGACAGCCTGGTGCGCGCCGCGCTGACCATGAACATCGCCATGACCGCGCTGCAGGACGTGCTGGCCGAGCAGCGCGAGCGCCCCAGCACGGCGCAGCAGGACGCCATCCGCAACCACCCGCACGAGAGCCAGGCGCTGCTCACGCGCCTGTTCATCAAGGACGCCCTGTGGCTCGACGTGGTGGGCCAGCACCATGCGGCGCTGCCCGAGCGCGTACCGCTGGCGCAGCAACCGGCCAAGGACCGGCTCACGCGCATCCTGGGCACCATCGACCGCTACGCGGCCATGATCAGCCCGCGCAAGTCGCGCGCCGGGCGCAGCGCCACCGATTCGGTGCGCGCCATCGTGGGCCAGGAGAATGCGCTGCGCGACGAAGTGAGCTACACGCTGGTGCGCGCCGTCGGCTTGTGCCCGCCGGGCACCTTCGTACGCCTGGACAACGGCGACATCGCCGTGGTGCTGCGGCGCAGCGACAAGGCCAACCACCCGCTGGTGGCCAGCATCATCGACGCGCGCGGCGAACACCGCCACGAGCCCCGGCTGCACCAGACCGCCGTGAGCAAGCCGCGCGTGCAGTCGGCCCTGGCGCGCTCGGCCGTGACGGTGGAGCTGAACCACCGCACCATGGTGCGCCTGGGCCTGTACGCGGCCCAGCACAGCCAGGAGCTGCGCAGCATGGTCACGGTGCCCGGGGCCCTGCACTAGGCGCTGCGCCAGGCACCGTGCCCGGCAGCGCGGCCCGGCGAGAAACTTCTTTTTTGATAGCTTCCAGCGCTTGCTCCATAAGGGCTGGGGCCGTTTTTCATGCCCAAACCCTGTACGGCGCCTCTCAGTGCGGCTGCTTCGGGTGGCGCCGGCCGTGCTTGGCCGGCTTCGGAGGATGCGCCGGCGCTGCCGCCGCGGCGGCCTCCGGGGCCTTCTTCTTGCCCAGCCTGGACTCGGTGCCCGCCAGCAGACGCTGGATGTTTTCCTTGTGCCGCCAGCCCAGCAGCGCCGCCATGGCCGCCATGGCCACGGCAATGGGCGTCTCGGCGTACCACAGCGTGCCGCCGCCCAGCAGGTAGATGACCGGCGCGCACACCGCCGCCACCAGCGAAGCCAGCGACGAATAGCGGAACACCACGGCCACGAACAGCCACACCAGCCCCGCCGCCAGGCCCAGCCAGGCGCTGAAGCCCAGCAGCACGCCCAGCGCCGTGGCCACACCCTTGCCACCTACAAAGCGGAAGAACACCGGCCACAGGTGGCCCAGGAAAGCCGCCAGCCCCACCAGCGCGGCCGTGCCCTCCTCCAGCCCGTAGGGCTTGCCGAACCACTGCACCAGCGCCACGGGCAGCCAGCCCTTCACCGCGTCCAGCAGCAGGGTGACGACGGCGGCGGCCTTGGAGCCCGAGCGCAGCACATTGGTGGCGCCAGGGTTCTTGCTGCCGTAAGTGCGCGGATCGGACAGGCCCATGGCCCGGCTCACGATCACGGCGAACGACAGGGAACCGAGCAGGTAGGCGGCGACAGTCGCCAGGGCGGAATAGGCAAGGGACACGCGATGGCTCTCTCGAAAGCGGGCGGGTTGGAAGGGGGGCGAAGCCGTTCATGGGGCAGCGCTGGCTTGGAGCGCGCCCACGAGCGCGGCGCGCCATTTTGCCATCCGCCGCGCCCTGGCCTAGCCACGCCCAGGGGGCTCATCGCCCAGCGCGCACTGCACGGGCCGCGCGCCCAGCAACTGCACGCACACCTGGGGGTCGATCTGCACCAGGAAACCGCGCCGCCCGCCGTTGATGGCGATGCGCGGCAGCTGCAGGATGCTTTCCTCGATGAACACCGGCATGGCCTTGCGCGTGCCGAAGGGCGAGGTACCGCCCACCAGGTAGCCGCTGTGGCGGCTGGCCACCTCGGGCTTGCACGGCTCCACGCTCTTGGCGCCGATCTGGCGCGCCAGGTTCTTGGTGGAGACCTTGCAGTCGCCATGCATGAGCACGATCAGCGGCCTGGCGTCCTGGTCCTGCATCACCAGCGTCTTGACCACGGTGTGCTCGTCCAGCCCCAGTTGGCGCGCCGACTCGGCCGTGCCGCCATGCTCCACGTAGTCGTAGGGGTGCTCGGTGAAGGCCGCCTGGTGCTGGCGCAGCATCTGGGTGGCGGGGGTTTCGCTGACGTGGACGTTCTTCTTGCGCATGGCCTCAATTTTTATTGTTTTACAATAAGTTTTTATCGAATCAATTGCACATTGGATTCACCGTGGACTATACGCCAGCCCTCCCGGACGCGCCGCTGCGGCGGCATGCGCGCATCGCCCGCGCCTTGATCGTGCTGGGCGCGGCGCTGCTCGCGGCCCTGCCCCCGGCCTTGCTGCTGCTGGGCGAGGCCGGCGTTCCCCCAGGCCAGGCCGATGGCCTGCTGGGCCTGCCCGCCATGCCGCTGGATGCCGGTGGACGCTGGCGCACCGCACTGGCCAGCCTGCTGCCGGTGGGCGGCGGCCTGTACGCCCTGCGCCAGCTATGGGTGCTGTTCGGCGCGTACCGCCAGGGCCGGGTGTTCTGCGCCAACGCGCAGCAGGCGCTGCTGCGCTTCGCCTGGGCCGTGCTCGAGCTGGCGCTGGCACTGCCGCTGGCGCGCGCATTGATGTCGGTGGCCGCGAGCCTGGGCAACGCGCCGGGGCAGCGTTTCGTCAGCCTGAGCCTGTACTGGCATGACGGCGTGCATCTGCTGCTGGGGCTGGCGCTGCTGTCGATCGCGCATGTGATGGCCCAGGCGCAGCGCCTGGCGGACGAGAACGCGGGCTTCATCTGACACCATGGCCATCATCGTGCACCTGGACGTGATGCTCGCACGCCGCAAGATGCGCTCGCGCGAGCTGGCCGAGCGCGTCGGCATCACCGAGCAGAACATCTCCCTGCTCAAGAGCGGCAGGGTGCGCGGCGTGCGCTTCGACACGCTGGAGCGCATCTGCGCCGCATTGGAATGCCAGCCTGGCGATCTGCTGGAGTGGCGCCCGGACGGCACGCCATGACGACGCTCTCCTCCGCCGGCACCCGGCGCCTGGGCTGGGCACTGGCCAGTGCCATGGCCCTCCACCTGCTGGCGCTGTGGCTGCTGCGCGATGCCCTGGGGCCGCGCCAAACACCCGCCACCGGCCAGGCACGGCCGCACATGGTGTGGGTGGAAGCAGCGCCCCGCGCCACGATCGCCACCGCACCTGCCGCGCCGCCCCGGGCCCGGCCCATGCGCCGGGCAGAGGAAAGCACCAGGCCATCACCCCGCCGGCCATCGCCGAATGCGCCCGCACGCCACACGCCGCCCGGCATGGAAGCTGCCCGCGCAGAAACCGCCGAACCCGCCGGCACGGCCGCCGCAGCGCCACCACCAGACGCAGGACACGGCCCGGGCAGCGCAACCGCGCAGTTTCTGGACGCCCCGCACAGCCAACGGGCCTTGGCCCGGGCAGCGCGTGCCGCCACGCCGGCTGCACAAGCCATGCAGGCCCTGCCGCACAGCGGCCCCAGCACACAGGAAAAGCTCACCCATGGGCTGCAGCAGGCACGCCATGGCGACTGCGCCAAAGGCGAATTCAAGGGCGGCGGCATGGGGCTGCTGAGCCTGCCCGCGCTGGCCGCCGCCGTGGCCCGGGGCGAATGCAGCCGCTGAGCGCCTCCCGGCCGCCCGGCGTTACTGCGCCGGGTCGCGCAGCGCCCAGCGAATGCTGTCGATCTCGGCCAGCAGTTCGGGCGGCAGGGTGGTTTGCCAGGCATCCAGGTCTTCATCGAGCTGCGCACGCGAGGTCACGCCGATGATGGTGCTGGCCACGCGCCAGTTGCGGTAGCAGAAAGCCAGCGCCATCTGCACCGGCGTCAGGCCATGGTCGCGCGCCAGCTGGTTGTAGCGGCGCGCCGCCGCCAGCGCCTCGGGCCGGCCCCAGCGCTGCTGGCGTACCGAGGCATAGCGGGCCAGGCGCGCAGCCTGGGGCGCCGCGGCATCGTCCGGGGCATGCAGGTCGAACTTGCCCGTGAGCAGGCCAAAGCCCAGGGGCGAATAGGCCAGCAGCGACACGCCCAGGCGGTGGCAGGTTTCGTCCAGCGCGTTTTCCCAGCTGCGGTTGACGAGGCAATACGGGTTCTGCACCGAGGCCACGCGCGGCAGGCCGTGCTGCTCCGCCATGCGCACGAACTCGTGCACGCCATAGGGCGTCTCGTTGGACAGGCCCACATAGCGCACCTTGCCCGCGCGCACCAGCCGCGCCAGCGTGTCGAGCTGCGCGTGGATCGGCGTTTGCGACGCCTCCTTGGCGGGGTCGTAGTACAGCTGGCCGAACATCGGCACATGGCGCTCGGGCCAGTGGATCTGGTAGAGGTCGATCACATCCGTCTGCAGCCGGCGCAGGCTGGCCTCGCACGAGCGCACGATGTCGTCCGGCGTCAGCCCCTTGCCTTCGCGGATCCAGGGCATGCCGCGCGACGGGCCCGCCACCTTGCTCGCCAGCACCACGCGCTGGCGCACGCCCGGCCGGCTGGCGAACCAGCGCCCCAGGATGGTTTCGGTGGCGCCGCAGGTCTCGGCACGCGCCGGCACGGCATACATCTCGGCCGTGTCGAGAAAGTTCACCCCGCGCGCCAGAGCGTGGTCGAGGATGGCGTGGGCCTGGGCCTCATCCACCTGCTCGCCAAAGGTCATGGTGCCCAGACAAATGGGTGACACGCGCAGCGCGCTCTGCCCCAGGGAAATGCTGTTCATACGTATGATCTCCTGCGCGCAGTGTACGGACTCCCTCCGATGCCTGCAGACATAAGCAAACACCCCCTGCCCCACCACGCGCCCATGTACCAGCCGCAACGCCCCAGCCGCTCCGAAACCCTGCACATCCGCGGGCTCGACTACCACGTGCGCCTGTGGGGCCAGTCCCAGCCCGGCCAGGCCCCGCTGGTGCTGCTGCACGGCTGGATGGACACCAGCGCCTCCTACCAGTTCATGGCCGACGCGTTCAGCGACGCCTTCGCGGCGCAGCGCCTCATCGTCGCGCCGGACTGGCGCGGCTTCGGCCACACCACCCTGCCCTGGCCCTGCGACAGCTTCCACTTCGCCGACTACCTGGCCGACCTGGACCTGCTGCTGGACCACTACGCCGGCACCCGGCCCATCGATCTGGTGGGCCACAGCATGGGCGGCAACATCGCCATGGTCTACGCGGGCGCCCAGCCCGCCCGCGTGCGCAGCCTGGTCAACCTGGAAGGCTTCGGCCTGCCCGCCACCACGCCCGCCGACGCACCGAAACGCCTGGCGCAGTGGCTGCACGAACTACGCCAGCACCGCGAGGGCGCCATGGCGCTGAAAGACTACGACAGCGCCGATGGCGTGGCCCAGCGCCTGACCAAGACCAACCCGCGCCTGCCCGCCGACAAGGCCGCCTGGCTGGCGCGCCACTGGGCATGCCAGAGCGCCAACGGCTGCTGGACCATCATGGGCAACGCCGCACACAAGGTCGTCAACCCCCAGCTCTACCGAGTGGAAGAAGCCAACGCCCTCTACGCCGCCATCACCGCACCCGTGCTGAGCGTGCAAGCCAGCGACGACAGCCTGGCCGGGTGGTGGAAGGGAAAATACAGCCTTGCGGAATACCACCAGCGCCTGGCCCACGTGCGCCGCTGCGGCACCGCCACCGTGCAGGACGCGGGCCACATGCTGCACCACGACCAGCCGCAAGCGGTGGCGCGGCTGATTGAGCAGTTCGCTTCGCAAGCGGCACAGACTTCTCCATAGAGCCCCCCTACAAAAAGAAGTGGGAATACAAAACCCCGATGCCACCAGATTTCGCCGGTTGTACCCCCATTTTTTCTTGGCTGCGCATGGACAGCCCTGGCCTAGTACAGGCGAGGCGATTCACAGGGGAAGTAACACACGTCATAATGCAGAGTTCCCCGCACTGCCCTGGTGGTGAAATTGGTAGACACCCGGGACTTAAAATCCCGTGCCGCGAAAGCGGCGTGCCGGTTCGATCCCGGCCCGGGGCACCACTCAGATTCGAGCATGTCAAGTTATAACGCTCCCTTTGAAATCCATGTGCATGGTCAGGTGCCGCTGCGTCCTGGCACGAGCTTCGAGCAGCTGCAAGAAGCGCTCAAGCCGCTGTGGAAGTACGCGGGTGCGCGTTCCTTGGCCGATGGCGCGGCCAGCGCCTACGAGGAAGAGCCCGGGATCGAATACGACGGCAAGGCCAACGTGCTGCGCATGTGCTGGACCGTCGTGGGCGACGAGGACTTCCGCCAGTCGCTCGACGAGATGTGCATGAGCCTCAATGAGCTGGCCGAGGCAGGTGCAGCCATCGAGGTGACTTTCTATGACGTCGAATTCGACGAGGACGAAGCGCCGGACGACGCCGAGTCGCGCGACGACTTCCTGATGCTCTTCGTCGGGCCCACGCCGGCGGCCATCATGCAGGTGCAGCGCGACCTGCTGGTCCAGGACGTGGTCAACCTGATGGAGCGCCATTTCGACGGCTCCGAACTGGGCGGCGTCGTGGCCGAGATCGACCGGCTGTTCAGCCAGCGCTTCGATGCGCTCGTCAGCTCGCTCGAGATCGGCAAGCCGCCGCGCGGCGGTGGCGGCGCACCGGGCCATGGCGGTGGCGGCGGTGGCCGCCGGCCGCGTCACCTGCATTGAGCACGGCGGCCATGCCTGGCCGCGTAGTGCGGGCCGGCGCGGCTGCGGCAATGCCTCTGCCCTACCTGCAGGCCTACCCCCTGCCTCTGCAGCAGCAGGTGCGGGCCTTGCTGGCGCGCCAGGGCACGGGCGCGTGGCTGCTGCAAAAGTACCCCCAGGCCCACGCCATGCGCACCGACAAGGCGCTGTACCAGTACACCACCGGGCTGCGTGCCCGGCACCTGCGCAATGCCGATGCGGTCAACAAGGTGCTGTTCGACAGCAAGATCCACATCGTGCGCCATGCCCTGGGCCTGCATACCAGCCGCAGCCAGGTGCAGGGAGGGCGCCTGGCGGCGCGCCACGAGATCCGCATCGCCGCGCTGTTCAAGCAGGTGCCCGAGGCGTTCCTGCGCATGATCGTGGTGCATGAGCTGGCCCATTTGCGCGAGCGCGAGCACAACAAGGCGTTCTACCAGCTGTGCGAACACATGGCGCCTGACTACCACCAGGCCGAGTTCGACATGCGCCTGTACCTGACGCACCTGGAGCACCAGGGCGAGCCCCTGTGGGGCACCGCCAGCGCTCAGGCGTGAGCGGGCGCAGGCACCTCGACGGCGCTGCAGCAGTCCGCGGGTAGCTGCAGCCAGCGCGCGGCGGCGGCGCGCAGCAGTGCCAGGTCGCCGGTGGTCAGCAGGCGCAGCGCCGCATCGCTGGCCAGCGGGGCGTGGCTCGCCAGCAGGCCGGCGCCCTGCAGCAGGCGCCGCGTCTGGCGCGCCACGGGCTGACCGGTTTCGATCAACTGCACGCCGGGGCCCGCCAGGGGGCGCAGTACCTCCTGCGCAAAAACGTAGTGCGTGCAGCCCAGCACCAGGGTGTCGATGCAGCCGGCGCCGCCGCCGAACCGGCCCATGGCCTGGAGGTAGCGCGCGCACAGCGCCTGCACTTCGGCGCTGGCGCCGTTGGCGTCCCCGCCCAGCGCGGCGCGTTCGATCGCGTAGGCCAGCCCGTCGCACGGCTGCACCACCCAGTGCACCTGCCCGGGCAGCGAAGCCTGCAGGCGCGCAAACCGGGCGCTGGAGAGCGTGCCCTGGGTGCCGATCACGCCCACGCGCCCCGTCCGGGTGGCCGCCACGGCGGGCTTGAGCGCCGGCTCCACGCCCACGAGCGGCAAGCCGGGATGGCTGGCGCGCACCTGGTCGATGGCGGCCGCCGTGGCCGTGTTGCAGGCCACCACCAGGGCCTTGATGCCGTGTACGTCGCGCAGGTGGCTGGTGATGGCCTGGGTGCGCGCGGCCACGAAGGCATCGCCGCGCTCGCCGTAGGGGGCATGGCCGTTGTCGGCCAGGTAGACGAAGCGCTCCTGCGGCAGCTCGGCGCGCAGCGCCTGCAGCACGCTCAGCCCACCCACGCCGCTATCGAACACACCAATGGGGGAAGAGGCAGACGGCATGGCTGGGGGACTGGGCAGGGCGAGGAGGACGATGGACGATTGTAGGAAACCTCCACGGGCGCTGCCGATACTCCTTTTTCAATAGCTTGCAGCGCTTGCTACATGGGCTTTCTGAGGACTTTCCGCTGGAAACCGGCCTGGCCTGGTCACGCCGCAGCCGCAGCCGCTCGCGCCGCTGCCTGCGGGGGCGAAGCGGCGTTGGCATCGTCCGCGGGGGCTTGCGTGTCGTCCTTCGGCTGGAGCGCGGCCAGCTTGGTGGCCAGGAAGTCGTCGAAGCCCTTTTGCACCAGGTCGAAGGTTTTCTGGATGCCCGCGGCCACTTCGCTGCCCTCGCCCAGCACGCCCAACCCCTTGAGGATTTCATGCGCCTCGCCATAGCCTTTCTCGAAGCCGCCGCGCACCAGATCGACGAAGTCGCGCAGCACGGTCTCGGCGTCCTTGTCGGGGTAGCGCGCGGCGTAGGCATCGAAGAAGCCCGTGGCCGCCGACAGGATGCGCCCGGCGGTGGCCTCGGCGCTGTTGTCCTGCTGCATCGCGGCCTGCAGTGCGTCGGGGCCGAACTCGGGGGCCAGCAGTTCGTTGATGTGGTCGATGGCCGTGCGGTAGAGCAAGGCCATGGAGTCGTCGCCCGCCTTGATGGACACGTCCATTGAGGCTTGCAGGATCTGCGCATTGAGCTGGGTGCGCTGCCCATCCGGGGTGTTCGCGGCGGCCTTGCGCGCCTCGTCCAGGGGCGTGGCCTGCGCCGTGGTGGCATTGGCGGCACCAGCGGCGCTGGTGGCCTGGGCCTGGGAGGGTTGCGTGGCGCTCAGGGTGGGCGTAGATACCATGGCTTGGCTCCTCTTGATCGGTGGATTTGTGCCGTTTTATCGGCACTTCTCCCGGGATCTTGAGGCTGTGCTCAGCCTTGTTCGGCCAGCAGGTCCTGCAGCGCCTTGACCTGCTGGCGCAGGCGCTCGTTCTCGGCTTCCAGCGCGGTCACGCGCTGGCGCAGTTCCTCGGCCGAGGCTGGCGGCGCGGCGCCTTCATCCGGCGCGGCGGCGGGGGCCTCGGCCTTGGGCTTCTTCTTGGCATCGCGCACGCGGCGGGCGGCCTGCTTGAGTTCCTGCGCCCCCCCGGCGGCCACGGTTTGCTGCTCTTCCACGGGCAGCGTCGCCACCACGGCCGCGGCGTTGAGCGACAGTTCGCCCGACTTCACGGCGGCCACCACCTCGGGCGCGGCGTTCTGGTGGATGGCCTCGATCATCTTCACCTGGCTGGCCGTGAGGCGCGCGGCGCGCGCCAGGGCTTCGCGCGTGTCCAGCGCGTCGTCCGGCACCTTGGGCACGCTGGCCAGCGCCTGGGCCACCACGGGGTCGGTGTCGCCTTCCCAGGGGGCCTGGGCCTCGGGCGCCTGGGCGGCTTCGGCCCGGGCGGCCACCACGGCGGCGGCAGCGGCCGCGCGGCGGCTGGCGATGATCTCGCGCTTGCGCAGCGCCAGCACGCCGCGCTGGAACTCCGACACGCTGCGCCGGCCCAGGTGCTGGTCGATCATCCACAGGTGCACGTCCTCCATGTTCTGGAAGCGCGTGTTCTGCACCGTCTGGAACGGCAGGCCGTGCTGGGTGCAGATGCGGTGGCGGTTGTGTCCGTCCACCAGGACGTTGCCCCACAGCACCAGCGCGTCGCGGCAGCCTTCTTCCAGGATGCTGCGCTCCAGCGCTTCGTTTTCTTCAGGGGTCAGGGGGTCGATGTAGGCCAGCAGTTCGGGCAGGACGGTGATGTCGGGCGGGGTGGTCGTGGTCATGGGGGGCATGGAAAGCGAAAAGGCCCCTGCGGGCCTTGGCGCTATGGAAAAAGAAGCGGGCAGCGCTTGCCCTGTCTCGATTCTAGATGGGAATGGCCTTGGAATCCTTGCTGGCCCAGCGCGGGCAGCTATGGTTTTTGCACCCCAAGGGTTTTGTCAATCATTGTGAATACCTCCGGTGATATGAGAACTTGGGAGTGCTCGCCTATGGCAGCGTGAGGGGGCTTGCTTGAAGAATCCGGCTGCCATTGATTCGTTCCCATGCAGCCACCCGATTTTCCCCCACCCACCATCGCCGTCGTCGAGGACGACGCGGACATGCGTGCCAGCGTCTGCAGCTTTCTGCGCCAGCGCGGCATGCAGGCCTGGGGAGCCGAGTCCGCCGAGGATTTCTACGTGCACCTGCTGCGTGGGCAAGCCGACCTGGCCGTGGTCAATCTCGGCCTGCCGGGCGAAAGCGGCCTGAGCCTGGTGCGCCGCCTGGCGCAGCGCGGCATGCCCGCGGTCGTGCTGACCGCCCGGGGCGACGTGCAGAGCCGCATCGCCGGGCTGGAAGCCGGTGCGCTGCAGTATTTCGTCAAGCCCGCGGACCTGGGCGAGCTGGCCGCCGGCATTCGCTCGCAACTGCGCCGCACCCGCATCGGCGCCGCCCACGCCGCCATGCCGTGGCACCTGGATGCCAGCCAGCGGCCCCGGCTGGTCGCCCCCAACGGGCGCGCCGTCGAACTCACCACACGCGAGCTGGAGCTGCTGGGCAGCCTGATGGCGGCGCAGGGCGCACTGGTTTCCAAGCAGGCGCTGATGCAGGTCCTGGGCGCGAGCAACGCGAAGAACGGCTTCCACCGCATCGAATCGTCACTCACCCGCCTGCGGCGCAAGACGCTGGAGGGCACGGGCCTGCCGCTGCCCGTGCGGGCGGTGTTCGGCAAGGGATTGGTGTTCATCCAGTGAGCCACGCCGACGCACGAATGGCCGCCAGGGCGGCCCGTTTTGTTCAACCACACCGAGGAGAAACCATGAACCACACGAAACCAACCCGGGCGGCGCGCGCGCTGCTCGCCGGCCTCATGGCGGCGGCTGCACTGCCCGCGGCGCACGCGGGCTTTACCAACGGCAGCTTCGCCGACCCGGTGGACACCGGCTGGAACCCGCATGGCTACCAGCGCCGCTACCTGACGCCAGGCTTCGTGAAGAACACGGCCCTGACGCCCGTCGTGCCTCAGACGTTCGCCGACCTGGGCCTGCAGAACATGGACACCGGGGCCTACACCAGCCAGTCCGCCACCCGGCAGGGGGCGGGGAGCGCGACCAATACGGGCAGCAACCTGTCCTGGCCGTCCGGGAACGCGCTGCGCGTGCACTCCGACACCACGGGCAACAACACCAAGGCCAGCTCCGTGCACCAGGAAATCACGCTCGCGGCGGCCGACCGCGACCCGGCCACGGGCAAGTTCCACCTGCGCTTCCTCGGCGCGCCCGTGCTGGAGAACTACGCCAGCCACAACGGCACGAACCAGGCCTACTTCTTCATCGAGGTGGTCAAGGACGACGGCACGCCCAATGCCAAGGTGCTGTACACCACCTACAACTTCGCCAACCAGCCCAGCGTGGTGTTCCATGCGGCCGGCAGCTACCAGTACACCGATTGGGTGAACTTCGACATCGCGCTCGACACCACCGGCCCCAACGCCGTGGCGGAGAACGACAAGGTCACGCTGCGCGTGGTGGCCGCAGGCTGCGGCGACACGGCGCACGCGGGCGCGTTCTACATGCGCGAGGTGCGCACCGGGGCCAACGCCGTCAGCCAGGCCGACAGCATCTGGGTCACCGTGAGCGCCGAACCCGAGGTGCGCAAGTACGTCAACGCCGACGGCAGCACCACCATCGAATACACCTACACCTACAAGAACATCGGCACCAACGCGGTCAGCGGCGTGAAGGTCGAGCCCGCGCTGCCCGTGACCTCCGACGGCAAGCGCACCGTGTTCGACAGCATCGGCGTGCCAACGGCGGGCACCACCAAGAGCTGCACCGCGCCGCAAGGGGCCGAACCCGCGAGCGTGGATACGCCCTGGTCCGCGTCGTGCGCCATCGGCGACCTGGCGCCGGGCGAGCAGGGCACCTTCACCATGAAGGTGCGCGTGCCGGCCGGCACCACGGGCGACGCCGTGAACAACGGCACCTACCCCATCTCGGCCACCGACATCGACCCGCAGTCCGGCCAGATGGTGCAGACCAAGCTGTACGCCGACATGGTGCCCGACACCACCAACGTGCCCGCCACGCTGGGGCTGAACCAGCCCGTGCCGCCCACCGCCTCGTTCTCGTGCAAGAACGAGGGCGCGACCCAGGCCAGCGCCGCCACCTGCGCCATCGCCGGCCTGCCCACGGGCGTGACCACCGGCCAGTGCAAGATCAAGGACATCAATGGCGCGAACGAGACCAACTGGACCGGCCCCGCCGCCGTGCCCGTCGGCGCCACGGTGACGTGCCCGCTCACCGGCACGCCCACCGACGAGGCCGACGTCGGCGTTCCCAAGACCACCACGGCCACGGGCAACGCCGGCAACGACGGCAACCCGGGCAACAACGCCGCACCCAAGCAGGTGACGGTGGGTGGGCCGCACGTCACCATCAACCTGGGCGGCCTGCCCAAGGGCGTCGTCGGCCAGCCCTACAAGGGCAGCTTCACCTGCACGAGCGATGGCGCCATCGACGCCACCAACGCACGCTGCGGCGTCACCGGCCTGCCCGATGGGGTGACCGTGGGCCAATGCACCATCGACACCGCCACCCCCGCCGCCAACTGGGCGCCGGGCGAAACCATCCCCGTGGGCAAGGTGGTGACCTGCCCGGTCGCGGGCACGCCCGCCAAGACCAGCGGCCCGGTGACCGGCACGGCCGGCTCGGGCAGCTTCCCCGACGACGTGCAGACCGTGCCCCCCGGTGACGTGGCCGGGCCCGCGCCCGCAGGCGCGCAGGCCATTCCCACGCTGTCCGAGTGGGGCCTCATCCTCCTGTCGGTGCTGATGGGGCTGTTCATGGCGCGCCGCCGCCAGCGCGGCTGAACGGAGCGGGCAGCTTGCCTGCGGCGCCGCGTGGTGCCGCAGGCTTTTTTTGTATGAAAAACGGCCGTAGCGCTTATGTAGCAAGCGCGAGCAGCTATTGTTTTTGAAGTCTTTGACAAGGGGCTCCGCGCCATGCGATTCACTCCACCCTGCCTGGCGCTGTGCGCGGCCCTGCTGGCCGCGCAGGGCATGGCGCACGAGGCGCCGCCCGCCCACGGGAAAGCCCCCCGCAAGACCGCCTTTCCCGCACGCCAGAGCGGCCTGTGGGAGGTGACGGTGCGCAGCGACGACCTGGTGCTGAAGCGCGCAGGCCAGGCGCCGCACAGGCCGCAGACGGTGCGCATGTGCACCAGCGCCGAGGCCGAGCCGGTGATGCTGCTGGCGCTGGTGCCCAGCCAGGAGGATTGCCATGCGGTCAAGGTGACCCGGCGCCCGCCGAAGGCCGGCGCGGGGTATGCCATCGCCACCGTGTGCTACGTGCATGACAACCGCGTGGACGCGCACATCGAACTGCAGGGCGACCTGCGGTCCGCCTACCGCGGCACCTTCGACGTGACGTATGCCCAGACGCCCCTGGGCAACACGGGCCGCATGGCGTTCGAGGGCCGCTGGCTCGGCGCCTGCCCGGCGGGCCAGCGCCCCGGCGACATGGTGCTGCCCAATGGCGTGACGGTGAACGTGGTGGACGACAGGAAGCGCGCGCAAGACCAGGCACATGGCCACGCCCATTGACATGGGTGGACGGAGCCTGGCCGCCCTGCCCTGAACCCGGGCGCCGCATAATTTCACGGTTTTGTGCATGCTTGGAGCGCTCTTTCGTGAAAAATGTTTTCGTTCTCAACGGCCCCAACCTGAACCTGCTGGGCACGCGCGAGCCCGCCGTGTACGGCGCGCAAACGCTGGCCGATGTCGAGACCCTGTGCCAGCAGGCCTGCGCGCGCCACGGGCTGGCGCTGCAGTTCCGCCAGAGCAACCACGAGGGCGATCTGCTGGACTGGCTGCACGAGGCTGGCCGCCTGCACGCCCGGGGCGAGCTGGCGGGCGTGGTGCTGAACGCCGGGGCCTACACGCACACCAGCGTGGCGCTGCTCGACGCCATCAAGGGCACGGGCGTGCCGCTGATTGAGCTGCACATCAGCAACGTGCATGCGCGCGAGCCGTTTCGCCACCATTCCTACATCTCTGCCGTGGCCCGTGCCGTGGTGTGCGGCCTGGGCGTGGCCGGCTACGGCCTGGCGATCGACGCCATCGCCCAGTGGTAGCCCTGCCTGCTGATGTGGCGCGCCTGCAGGCGCAGGCGCGGCGCCTCGCCACGCCGATGGCGGCGGGTGAAATCGTCTGGCACGCCTGGGGCGTGCCGCGCGCGGGCGTGGCGCCGCTGGTGCTGCTGCACGGCGGCAGCGGCAGCTGGACGCACTGGCTGCGCAATATCGACACGCTGCTGGCCGAGGGCCGCGAGGTGTGGGCCCCCGACCTGCCGGGGTTTGGCGACTCGGCCCCGCCGCCCGGCGGGCACGATGCCGACGCCATGGTCGCCCCGCTGCACGCCGGGCTGCGGGTGCTGCTGGGCGCGCAGCCGTGCGATCTGGTGGGTTTTTCGTTCGGCGGCATGGTGGCGGGCCTGCTGGCGGCGGCGCACCCGCCGGCGGTGCAGCGCCTGGTGCTGGTGGGGGCGCCGGCCATGGGCGTGGTGCCCGAGCGCCAGTTCACGCTCAAGGGCTGGCGCCATCTGCCCACGCAGGCAGAGCAGTTGCAGGCGCACCGCGACAACCTGGCGGCGCTGATGCTGTCCGACCCGTCGCACATCGACGATGCCACGCTGGCGCTGCACATCCACAACGTGGCGCGCGACCGCCTGCCGCGCCGGCGGCTGGCGCACACCGACATCCTGGCGCGTTCGCTGCCGCAGGTGCGCTGTCCGGTGCATGCCATCTATGGCGCCAGCGATGCGCTGTACAAGCGCTGGATCACCGCGCTGGAGGCCGCTTTCCGGGCCACGGGGGCGCCGTTCGCGGGCATGGCGCTGGTGCCCGGCTGCGGCCATTGGGTGCAGTACGAGCAGCCCGGCGCCTTCCACGCGGCGCTGCGCGAGGCGCTGGCCTGAGCGCGGCAAGGAACCAAGGAGCCAGACATGGGTTCACAGCCCCCATTGCAGGTGCCGGAGCACGAGGTGCAGATCACCGCTATGCGCGCCCAGGGCGCGGGCGGGCAGAACGTGAACAAGGTGTCGAGCGCGGTGCACCTGCGCTTCGACATCACGGCGTCGTCGCTGCCGCTGCCGGTGCAGCAGCGCCTGCTGGCCCTGCGCGACGGGCGCATCACCCAGGACGGGGTGCTCGTCATCAAGGCCCAGCAGCACCGCAGCCAGGAGCTGAACCGGGCCGACGCCTGGGCGCGCCTGCTGGCGCTGGTCAACAGCGTGGCCACGCCGCCGCGCGCGCGCCGCGCCACACGGCCCACCCTGGCGTCGCAACAGCGCCGGCGCGAGGGCAAGCGCTTGCGCGGCGCCGTCAAAGTGTTGCGCGGACGGGTCGAATCGGACTAAAAAGACGCGCGATTGTTGCGTTTTTCGCAATGCTCAATCCCGCCTCCACGGCTTGGTGGGAGGCAGGAGGAACCCTACATTCATGGCAACCAAGGAGTTTCGCCATGTCTGCCGTCTTGCCTGTTACCGCCCCTGCTGCCTCCGTTTCCGCTGCGGCTGCCGCGCCGCAACTGCCGGCGCTGTTCGTCTCGCACGGGGCGCCGCTGTTCGCCATCGAGGCGGGCGAGACCGGGCCTGCGCTGACGCGCTGGGGGCATGCGCTGCGCGCGCGCTTCCCGGGCCTGCGCGGCGTGGTCATCCTGTCGCCGCACTGGATGGCGCCTTCCATCGAGGTCATGGCGGGCGCCGCCCCGGCGACCTGGCATGACTTTGGCGGCTTTCCGTCCGCGCTGTACGCCCTGCGCTACCCAGCGCCTGGCGCGCCCGCGCTGGCCGAAGAAGTGCTGGCGCTGCTGCACGCAGCGGGGCTGGCGGCACAGGGCAACGTGCAGCGCCCGTTCGACCATGGCACCTGGGTGCCACTCATGCACCTGTTTCCCGCTGCCGATGTGCCCGTGGTGCAGGTGGCGCTGCCCGTGGCGGCAGGCCCGGCGCAGGCGTATGCCATGGGTGCCGCGCTGCGGGGCCTGCGCGCCCAGGGCGTGCTGGTGGCGGGCTCGGGCAGCATGACGCACAACCTGCGCGAGTTCGTGGGCGGCGTGCCAGCACCTGCACCGTACGTGCAGGCATTCAGCCGCTGGGTGGAAGACGCCATCGGGCGGCAGGACCTGCCCGCGCTGCTGGACTACCGCCGCCAGGCCCCGCACGCGCAGCGCGCCCACCCGACGCAGGAGCATTTCCTGCCGCTGTTCTTCGCGTTGGGCGCGGCGGGCGAAGGCTGGCAGGCCGGGTACCTGAGCCGCGAGGTGATGTATGGCATGCTCGCCATGGACAGCTTCGCGCTCGACGCCGCCGCCTGACGGTGCGTGCCATTCCCTCGCCTTACCAGGAGCCTTCCACCATGCTGGACCTGCCATTCACCTTCCAGCACCGCCCCGCGAATCCGGCGGTGCGCCACCCCTGGCTGCTCGTGCTGATGCACGGCGTGGGCAGCAACGAGCACGACCTGTTCGGCCTGGCACCGCAGATTCCCGAGGCGTTCCACGTGCTCAGCCTGCGTGCGCCGTTCCGCATGGGGCCGGGCGCGTTCGCGTGGTTCGATTTTTCCATCGAGCCCAACGGCGAGCGCACCATCAACGAGGCCCAGGAGGCGCAAAGCCGCGCCCTGCTGGCGCAGGCCCTGCCCTCGGCCGCCAGCCAGTTGGGCGTGGCGCCCGAGCACGTGGTGGTGGGCGGCTTCAGCCAGGGCGGCATCATGGCGCTGTCGCTGCTGCTTTCGCGCCCCGAACTGATGCATGCCGCCCTGGTGTGGCACAGCCGGCTGCTGCCGCAGATCGTGCCCCACATCGCCGCGCCCGATGCCTTCCATGGCAAGCACCTGTGGGTCAGCCACGGCACGCACGACAACGTGATTCCCCTGGCCGCGGCGCAGTCCATCCGCCGCCAGGTGCAGGCCCTGCCGCTGCACCTGGCGTACGAGGAGTTCGCCAGCGCCCATGAAATCCGCCCGGCCGAACTGGCCCACACGGTGGCCTGGCTGCAGGGGCTGTACGGCGCGGTGTGAAGCTGCCGTTTCGGTCTTGGCGCAGCCTGGCGCCTACCGGCCAAGGTTCGGCAGGGGCGTGCCGCCGGCGCAAACCTGGTTGCGCCCCTGGCGCTTGGCCTGGTACAGCGCGGCATCGGCACGGGCCAGCAGCGCGGCCATGCCCGCGTCGCCTTCCTGCACGGTGGCGACGCCTATGCTCACCGTACAGCCGGGCGTGTGTGGTGTGCCTGGCTGGCATGTGGCCTGGTGCAGGCGCTGCGCGGTGGCCAGGGCGCTGGCGTGTCTGGTTGCGGGCAGCAGCGCCAGGAATTCCTCGCCGCCGTAGCGGCCCAACTGGTCGGTGCCGCGCAGGCTGGCGGTGGCATCCCGCACGAACGCGCGCAGCACCTGGTCGCCAGCGGGGTGCCCCCACTGGTCGTTGATTTTCTTGAAGTGGTCCAGATCGGCCAGCAGCAGCGAGAACGGCGTACCGTCGCGTTGCCAGCGCAGCCAGGCGTGCTCGCATTCCTGGAGGATGGCGCGCCGCGCCAGCGTTCCAGTCAATGCGTCATGCGTGGCCAGGTACTCGAATTCGGCGCGTATGCGCTCGCTGGCCATGAGCGGCAGGCCCAGGCACACCAGCATCACCGAGAAGTTGTAGGCCGCAAGGTAGAGCATCTGCGCCGACGAAGGGGCAAACCGGTTGGTGTCGGCGGCGTCGAGCCAGAAGGTGGTGAGGGCCCGCAGCACCAGCACGGCGGCCTGCAAGAGCAGTGCCGTCAGGGTCAGCCGGGCGGGAAAGCCGCGGCCCCTGCGCCACAGCAGACGTGCATGGGCCAGCACCACGCAGGCCAGCGCGGCGGTGAACAGTGCCACGCGGATGCGGTAGTCGGGGTGGGCGAGCAGGAAGAACACCAGGCACGCCAGCGTGCCCAGCCCCACGGGCAACCATTGCCGCCATGTGCTGGGCAGGCCGTAAAAACGCTGGCTGCCGAAGTACAGCGAGGCCACTCCTGCCATGAGCAGGCCGTTGCCCGCCAGCACGATGGCCAAAGGGGGCAGTACCCCGTCGAGCCCGTAGAACAGCGTCGAGGCCATGCACAGCAGCGGCGCGGAACCCCACCAGCGCATGCCGTCGATGGGCTCGGGCAGGCTGCGCCGCATGCCGAACAGCACCAAGCCCATGAGCATGCTGGTCATGCCTGCCATGAGGGCGAGGGAGCGCAGGTCGATGTGCATCGCGTCAGGGTGGAGGGTGCCGGATTATCGGGGCTGGCCACCCTGCGCGGGCGCAAAAAAAGCGGGCCTGGGCCCGCTGAAAGCATGTGTGCGCGGGGCGTTCAGTCGCCCGCTTCGCCCATCTGCGACTGGAGGTAGTTCTGCAGGCCGACCTTGTCGAGCAGGTCGATCTGGGTTTCGAGGAAGTCGATGTGCTCCTCGGTGTCTTCGAGGATTTCCTGCAGCAGGTCGCGCGAGACGTAGTCGCGCACCGCTTCACAGTGGGCGATGCCTTCCTTGAGGGTGGCCTGCGCGCCCTGCTCGGCGCGCAGGTCGCAGGCCAGGATCTCAGGCACGTCCTCGCCGATCTGCAGCTTGCCCAGGTCCTGCAGGTTGGGCAGGCCGTCGAGCACGAAGATGCGGTCCATCAGCGCGTCGGCGTGCTTCATCTCGCCGATGGACTCCTGGTACTCCTTCTTGGCCAGCTTGTCGAAGCCCCAGTGCTTGAGCATGCGGTAGTGCACGAAGTACTGGTTGATGGCCGTCAGCTCGTTCTTGAGCTGGGCCTGCAGGTGGGTGATGGCCTGTGCGTCGCCTTGCATCGTGGGGCTCCCGGTATCTGTGGTGTGAATGGCGGGATTGTCATCGCACACCCGGGGCCGGGCAAGGCAGCGGCACGCAAGACCCTGTTTTGCCGGTTGGGCTGCTATTCAACCTGACACGCATTCGTATCCGGTGCGCCAGGCATGCGTTTGAATAGCCCATAACAATCGACATCATCAAATAGATTGATTGGATTCATTGAAACGATGGGGATAGACTCCATCCCTGTCATCACTCGACTCCAACCGAAAGGAAACCGCAATGTCCCTGATCAATACGCAAGTGCAACCGTTCAAGACCACCGCCTTCGTGAACCGCAACGGCAAGGGTGAGTTCATCGAAGTGACCGAGCAGAGCCTCAAGGGCAAGTGGTCCGTGCTGATCTTCATGCCGGCTGCCTTCACGTTCAACTGCCCCACCGAGATCGAGGACGCTGCCGAGCACTACGCCGAGTTCCAGAAGGCCGGTGCCGAGGTCTACATCGTCACCACCGATACGCACTTCTCGCACAAGGTGTGGCACGAGACCTCCGACGCCGTGGGCAAGGCCAAGTTCCCCCTGGTCGGCGACCCGACGCACCAGCTGACCAACGCCTTCGGCGTGCACATCCCCGAAGAAGGCCTGGCACTGCGCGGCACCTTCGTGATCAACCCCGATGGCGTGATCAAGACCGTGGAAATCCACTCCAACGAAATCGCCCGCGACGTGTCGGAAACCCTGCGCAAGCTCAAGGCGGCCCAGTTCACGGCAGCGCATCCTGACCAGGTGTGCCCCGCCAAGTGGAAGGAAGGCGCCAAGACCCTGACGCCTTCACTGGACCTGGTCGGCAAGATCTAATCCGCGCTTCTCTACAGCCGGACAGTGCCATGGCGCCATGCGCCATGCCGTCCGGCTTTTTTTCGCCCTCGTATTTCCAACAAATTCGCAAAGGACCGCCATGCTCGACGACCAACTCAAATCCCAACTCGCCGCCTACCTGGAGCGCGTGACGCAACCGTTCGAGCTGGTGGCATCGCTGGACGACAGCGAGACGGCGGCGCAGATGCGCGAGCTGCTGACCACCATCCAGGGCCTGCGCGGTGACAAGATCACGCTGCGCCTGGACGGCCAGGACGCGCGCAAGCCCTCGTTCTCGCTGCAGCGCGCGGGCACGCGGCAGTCCCTGCGCTTCGCCGGCCTGCCGTTGGGGCATGAGTTCACGTCGCTGGTGCTGGCGCTGCTGTGGACCGGCGGCCACCCGCCGAAGGTGGAGCAGGACCTGATCGAGCAGGTGCAGGCGCTGTCGCCTGTGGATGGTGGCGACTTCAATTTCGAGGTCTACATGAGCCTGTCGTGCCACAACTGCCCCGACGTGGTGCAGGCGCTGTCGCTCATGGCCGTGCTCAACCCCAAGGTCAGGACCACGGTGATCGAAGGCGGCGCCTTCCAGCAGGAGGTGACGGCGCGCGAGATCATGGCCGTGCCCATGGTCTACCTCAATGGCCAGGTGTTCGGCGCGGGCCGCATGGAGCTGGCCGAGATCGTCGCCAAGCTCGACACCGGCGCCGCCGCGCGCGAGGCCGCCAAGCTCTCGGCCAAGGAGGCGTTCGACGTGCTCGTCATCGGCGGCGGCCCGGCCGGCGCCGCGGCCGCGGTGTACGCGGCGCGCAAGGGCATCCGCACCGGCGTCGCGGCCGAGCGCTTCGGCGGCCAGGTGAACGACACGCTGGACATCGAAAACTACATCTCCATCCCCAGGACCGAGGGCCCGCAGTTCGCCGCCGCGCTGGAGCGCCACGTGCGCGAGTACGAGGTGGACATCATGAACCTGCAGCGCGCCAAGGCGCTCAGGCCCGCCGCCACGGCGGGTGGCCTGGTCGAGGTGGAAATGGACAACGGCGCCGTGCTCAAGGCCCGGAGCGTCATCCTCTCCACCGGCGCGCGCTGGCGCAACATGAACGTGCCCGGCGAGGAGCAGTACCGCACCAAGGGCGTGGCCTACTGCCCGCACTGCGACGGCCCGCTGTACAAGGGCAAGCGCGTGGCCGTGATCGGCGGCGGCAACTCCGGCATCGAGGCCGCCATCGACCTGGCCGGCGTGGTGGCGCACGTCACCGTGTTCGAGTTCATGCCCCAGCTCAAGGCCGACGCCGTGCTGCAGAAGAAGCTCGCCAGCCTGCCCAACGTGGACGTGGTGCTGAACGCCCAGACCACCGAGGTGCTGGGCGACGGCAGCAAGGTCAACGCGCTGGCCTACAAGGACCGCGCCACGGGCGAGGAAAAGCGCGTGGAGCTCGAAGGCATCTTCGTGCAGATCGGCCTGCTGCCCAACACCGACTGGCTCAAGGGCACGGTGGAGCTCTCCAAGTTCGGCGAGATCGTCATCGACGCCAAGGGCCACACCAGCGTGCCCGGAGTGTTTGCCGCGGGCGACTGCACCACGGTGCCGTACAAGCAGATCATCATCGCCGCGGGCGCGGGCGCCACGGCTGCGCTCTCCGCGTTCGACCACATCATCCGCAACTGAGGCTGTCGAAAACCATAGCTGCTCGCGCTTTTCTGGCCTCGTTTTGCAAGGCTTTCTCGCCTCAAGACAAGGCCCTTCGGGCGCTGGCAGCTATTGAAAAAGAAGCGCCCTGGTGCCATACGCCAGGGCAATTGCATCTATATAGCGGTGCCCAATAGGTACTCCAGATAGCCCGACTCCACCCAGCGCGCTTGCGCTTGGCCTACACGCCGATCTTCACGTGGGTATCACTCTTGAGCATCTGCAAGGCCGTGCGCCGCGGCAGGGTCTGGTTGTGGGGTCGCTGATCCTTGTAGCTCTGCGCAGCATCCTCGCGCATGGCTACGTCCACGTTCCAGTGCAACTGGTTCCCTTTGAGCCGTGGCTTGCGACAAGCCGGGCTATGATGACGGCGCGAACTTGCCTGCTCCTAGGCTTGATACCGCGAAGCACCTATGCGGCACATAGCTCAAAACGCGGCGAGAGCGCACCGAGGCCAAAATCTGGCCTAACCTCTTGCCCCACAAATCCTTTCGTGCCGTTGCATGTCTGCACCAACGACTTGACAGCGGACATTTCTTATTTTGCTGCATTTGTTCAATGCGTAGACATGAACTCCTTGCGCCAGTTTTCTCGCGGACAATGAAAACATGAGCGACACCATCAATGCCGATCCGGCCGAGTTGGCCAAATTCTCCGAACTGGCCCATCGCTGGTGGGATCCCGAGAGCGAGTTCCGCCCCTTGCACCAGATCAATCCTTTGCGGCTGGAGTGGATCCTTGGGTTGGTCTCCTTGAGTGGCAAGAAGGTTCTTGACGTGGGGTGCGGTGGTGGCATCTTGGCCGACTCGATGGCCCGCAAGGGGGCAGATGTGACGGGTATCGACCTATCCACCAAAGCCCTGCGGATTGCACAGTTACATGCTCTTGAGACGCAGACGCCCTCTGTCCAATACCGGGAAATCAGCGCCGAAGCCTTGGCCGCCGAGCAGCCAGGCCAATTCGACGTCGTGACTTGCATGGAGATGCTGGAGCACGTACCCAACCCTGCATCAGTGGTGCGGTCATGCGCGCAGCTTGTGAAACCCGGCGGCTGGGTCTTTTTCTCTACCATCAATCGCAACATGAAGGCATTTGCCTTGGCGATTGTTGCAGCCGAGTATTTGTTGCAAATGATTCCACGTGGCACCCATGAGTACACCAAGCTCATTCAGCCGCATGAACTGGCCGCATATTGCCGAGAGGCGGCGCTTCAGCTGCGCCAAGCCAAGGGGCTCTCGTACAGCCCACTGACCCAGCGATACAGTCTGGGCGCGGACACCAGTGTGAATTACCTTTTCGCCACGCAGAGGGCTGTCTGATGCGGGGGATGTTCGCACAGGCCAAGGCGGTTCTGTTTGATCTCGATGGGACCCTGGTCGACAGTGCTCCTGATCTGGGGGCCGCAGTTGACAAGATGCGCGTGGAGCGCGGCCTGCCTTCCTTGCCCCTTGCCCGCTATCGGTCGATGGCCGGAGCAGGTGCCCGGGGCATGTTGGGCGAGGCTTTTGGCATAGGCCCGGACCACCCCGATTTTCCTGCAATGCGTGAAGAGTTCTTCCAGAACTACCAAGCTTGCCTGATGGAGCGGACCTTGCCTTTTGGCGGGGTGGCTCAGCTCATGGATGGCCTGGCGGAACTGGGACTGCCCTGGGGGGTCGTCACCAACAAATCCACCCGGTTCAGCGAACCTTTGACGCGCGGCATACCTTTGTTCTCAATGGCCAGCACGGTGGTCAGTGGCGATACGACGCCCTATGCCAAGCCGCATCCCGCACCACTGCTGGAGGCAGCGGAGAGAATGCGCATTGCCCCCTGTGACTGCATCTATGTGGGTGATGACAAGCGCGATATCCAGGCAGGACATGCTGCAGGCATGGGGACGGTCGCGGCCGTCTATGGCTACTTGGGACTGGTTCAGGAGCCTCTGGACTGGGGGGCGCATGCCATCATCAATTCTCCTCTTGAGCTCTTGCAATTGCTCGATAGGGACTAAAATACAGTGCAAGGGGCTGTCCTGGTTTCGACGTGGGTTCGGAATCGGTGTGGTGCATGTCGAGCTTGAGTGACGCTCGTAAATCTCCATTCACTAAAGTAACTGCAAACGACGAACGTTTCGCACTCGCCGCTTAAATCCGGTGAGCCTTGCAACAGCACGCTGGTGGGCTGGGCAAGGGGGTATTGATACCTCCAGGCTGCAAGGGAATTCACATCAGCTGGTCGTCTGCCGGGTACCTTGGCAGAGGGCGAGATTAAAGGGTGCTGGCTATCGGCATAGCGTGCGTCTGCGCGATGCCTATGGCGAGATTCAAAACAGAACGCTAAACATGTAGATCTGCTCGACGAAGGCTTGCGGACGCGGGTTCAATTCCCGCCAGCTCCACCATTTTTGTAAGTCGTTGATTTTCAACGACTTTTCGACGCGGTAGCGGTGTAACGCTCTCCAGTGCCGTTTTGGGGTGCCACTTTGGGGTACCGCATGCGCGCCGCCGCGTTCCTTTCCCAGTCTTCCCACGGCGTTTACTACGCCCGTTTCGTTGTCCCGCTACAACGATTGACCACCGGAAATAGTAGGGAACTCAGACTCTCCACGGGCACCAAAGACCCCCGCGCAGCCCGTGCGCTGGCGCGTCATCTTCGGGTCTGCTTTGAGCAGTACCTCATGGACAATGGCATGTATCGGCGTGAGCACGCCATTGCATACCTACGCGCACATATGCCAAAACGTCCAGACGCGCCCATGGGCTTCGGCGTCAAACGAACCGCCGACGGCTACGAACTCACAGACCTGACACCAGCGGATGCAAAAGCCCTGGCCGCTGGCGACATGGACGACTTGCTAGCGAGTCTCGATAGCCGATGGAACACCGCGCAGCCCGCGCCAATCGTTGCGAATCCAACCCATGGCAAGGAGCCGAACCCGGCCCCCAGGCCGGGCGCGGGAGCGGGCGACGAAACGGGTGCAGGGCAGAGCCCGCAACCCAAAGCCGCACGTCGATCCCGGCTGTCGGTCGAAAAACTCGCCCGCGAGTTCATGGAATACGAAGCCAGCCGCGCCAAAGGCGGCGAAATGGCATCGAAGGAAATGAACAAAATCCGGACGCGCATAAAGCCTTTCCTCGAATACTTTGCAGGCCGCGAAATCAACGAATTGACGCCATTCGACATGGAACAGTTCGCCCGCGAAATGGCTTATTACCCGACTTTTCTTGATGACATTAGCGAAGCCAAAGGGCTGAAATTCCGCGAAATCATTGAGAAAACGAAGGCGGGCACGTTGATGACGAACGCCGGGGAACCGGCGCAGACCATCACGAAAAACACGCACTCGGGATACATGCAAATCCCGAAAAACTTCATCAAATACTGCAACAAAAGAAACCTTGGCAGCGCTTCATTAGTCGATGGTTTGAGTGCATCCGTCCCAAATCTGCGCGAAGGAACGCAACGCCGGGCTTTTCTCAAAGAAGAACTACAGCAAATCTTTAACAGCGCGTACTACCGCGAATCGCGCTACAACACCGCATACCAATACTGGGTTCCATTGATTGCCGCGTTCACTGGTGCCAGAGTGAACGGAATCGCCCAACTACAGCCGACAGACGTAAAACAAGACGACGAGGGGCTTTGGTATTTCGACATTACGGACGATGACGAAAACAAGAAAACACTAAAAACCGCGCAGTCAAAGCGTATCGTGCCATTGCATCAATTTCTCTTGAATTTGAAACTTGTCGAATACGTCAAAGGCAAGCAAGCCGAAAAAGCGGCGAATCTTTTCGATATCACGCCCGAACGCGCCGACCGCCACGGGCGCACGCCCGCCCGCTGGTTCAATGCGGAATACCTACGCGAATACTTGCAAATCGAAGACCCCGCCGTAACCTTTCATTCTTTTCGGCATCGGTTCATCACATCCTTGCAGCAGTCCATTTTTGATGCCAGTGGCGTAACTGGCGAACTCATCGCATCCACAACCCCCGCCCTCATTTTGCGGCGGATGGTCGGGCATTCGGATTTGAGCATCATGACCAGTGGGCGCGGGAAAGACGTGCACACCGACACCTATACAGGTGCGCTTTCGGTCAAAAGCATGAAAAAAGTCATCGACTTGCTTGAGTATCCGGGCGTGAGATTTTGGGAATACACCGAACCCCCGGAAGGCAAACGGCAGAGAATGAAAGGGCCGGACGCTTTTGAAATCTCCGGGGATGATTTGGCTAACATACTTTAAGAACCGTAGCCATAGCCAAGGCTAGAACTGTTAGCCCTAGCCTTGGGCTTATCGCTTTCGCGTAACTTCGCTTCCCAGTCCTCCCCGCCATCCACCGCGTGCATACCGGGGCTTTCCATATCTTTCTGAATCCCCGCGAGCACGTCCGCGACCGCGTTATTTGCTTGGGCTTCTTGCATCAAAGCCGCAAGCCGAGGATTTTTCGCCAAGAAGTCCAGCATCCGTTTTTCATCTTCACTTGGCGCTTGCCAAGTCGTAATCTTGTGCGCCGGGGCTGCTGCCAGACCGCCGGTCAATTTGTCTAAATCGTCGGCGCGGGCTTTCAAGTCCGCCTCGCGTTTGTCCAATGATGCTTGTCGTGCGTCGGCTTTTTGAAACTCTTCTTTGGTGAATCGTTTCAACATTTGCCCGTCTTTTCTTTGACGCATCGAAATCGCCAAGGCTTGGACAGCATGTAAGCCACGCTCTAATTCCGTGCGTTCTTTCGTCCGTTCTGCCTCCCGCCGAGCATCCGCCGCCCGTTTTTCTTCATCGGCGGCACTGGTTAGAATTTCTTCCGCCACTTTGGTAATGGTTTTGGCTTCAATAATTTGTTCTTCATGCCACTGGCGAACGGGCTTATGTTTCACATTCCCATCCATTGCCAGCCGTTCAGCCTTCGACTCCCCACGTTCCAACTGGTGTCCCCGGACTTGAACAAACTTAGCAAAAGAAGTTTGTAAGTCTTCCATCTTTTTTTTACCGTCCATCCAGTGGGCACTATTCAAAGTCCTTTGTTTCGTTTCCGTATGTTTTGTTTTCTTAATCGTGTCGGCCATCGGAACAATTTCGATATGAATGTGCGGCGTCTTTTCGTCAAAATGGTATTGCGCCCCGACGACGTTCTCATGCCCAAACGTATTACGAGCCCAATCCAAGCAGTCATCCAAATACGCTTTTGACTGGTCGTAAGTTTTGCCGACGAAGAACTCGGGCGATGCTCCACAGTAGAACTCGACCATTTTGGATGCGTCGGGCCGTGGCTTTCGGGTGGCAATTGCAATGGCCTTTTTGACTTCGGCATGCAACTCTTTGACCGACTGCACACCCACATGAACATTCATGTGGCTGCGTGTTTCATCGACCCCCTTACCCAATTTTCCGACTCGAAAATTGTGCCGCCCCACGCGACCGATTTGCGTCCCGCTTTTAGCCTTTTCGTGTCGCATGATGGCATATTGTTTTTTGATGCTTGACGTATTCATACGTTTCAAGCTATCACATTTTTGCCGTGTCTGCCAAATACCGGCACCATCGTAAAACGATGATGCCCACTCACTACGGCAAATTTTCTCGTTCCTCGAAAATTAGCCTCCTTTCGCCCTTGCAGGGGGCTATGCCTTCGGCATCAAAACCCGTTCGTCGTTATAGACGAAACGCAAGATTTTATGGTGTTGCTTATATATTTCGTTTTGGCTTAACGTTAGCCCGTTGGCCATTTCGTTCGTCGTTTCGTGTTGAGATTGCGGCCCGCTTTCGCGTGCCTCGGGTCATCTTAACCCATGGAGCGGCGGCGATATGCGCCGCCTGCATTGCTTCGCAAACTCCCAAACAGCCCTGTCTTTGATGGCGCGAAAGTCGGGCGAGGTGGGTTTGGGTGTCCTGGCCGCGTATAGCGTTGGTTATATATTTGAAAGCCGTGGCTGCGCTCCGCTTACATGGGGTTTCCCCATACCCCAATACATCAATACCCCAGAAATGCAAAAGCCCACCGAAGCGGGCTTTTCAATCCGCACGAATGCGGCGAAATTTCATATTACATTACGCAAGCCGAGGGCGCAAGTGCTTCGACCTAATCCTCATAAGTGATATCACATTACACCCTTTCCAGCCCCCGGCTTTGCCGGGGGTGGAGAGGGTCGGCACCGCGTTAGCGGGCCGGGGAGAGGGTGGGGGCTAGGGAATAATTGTATTAGCGATACAAAAAGCAGAGAAAACCCAATAACCATGCGGGTTGCGAGCATTTCAAGAATTCGGGATTTCTAAAACTTATATAAAGCATTTTGATAGCCCAACCCCGAATCGAGTTGATTTCTCTTTTCTTTCGTGTACTTTGAAAATAATAAACCCGCCGGGTGGCGGGTTTATAAAGTTGCTTTGACTTGGAACGCTTCGCAACTGTTTGAAAGATAAGTACAGCATACACTATATGTAGTGTGTGTCAAGCACAAAAGACACTGCATATAGTGTCTCGGTCGCAAACGGTCTAAGTCTCAAGCAGCGCAATAACTGTTTTGAAAGACTTACATGAAATACCACGAGACCCAGATATGCCAGCACCAAGCCTCTCGGCTTTTAAGTCGAGACTACAAACTAACTCATGAAAACATTTTGGGGGACGGCCTGAAGTTGTGCCGCCGTGGAAAGTGGTTCCATTCGACCGACACTGAAAACGCCCGGATTGAGGTACACGAGCACGAAGACGGTCGATATTTTGGTCATATGCGCGACGTTTCCCACTGTGGCAATGCTCATTTATGCCCATTTTGCGCAGGCACAAAGGCGGCCCATCTGCGCGACTGGGTGACGGAGGTTTTAATGTCCGCTTTAGAGCGTCGGAGACTTTTAGCCGGGCTTACGACTTTAACCGCACGTCATAAGCGCGAAAGCGATTGGGGCGCATTTGTCAAAGCGTTTTATGCTGCATTGGCTGATTTCCGTATTGCGTTATTGCGCGATTTGAATCGCATCGGAAGCATTGGGAGGGTTAGAGCCGTAGAGACCCCCGTGGGTTCTAATGGCCTGCATCTACACGTCCATGACCTTTTTACTTATGCCCCCGGTGCGGATTTAGACGATTTTCGTGCAGCAGTGGCAAAAAAGTGGAAAGCAGCATTAAAAAAACACGGTTTACAGTGCGGAAAATATGGCACCGACGTAAAAGCCGCAGGCGATTTTGACCCTATTTACATCGCAAAAGAAATCACCGCGACGGACTCAAAGACGGAAAGTAAAAGCGACTTACGCAGCCTTTTCCACTTGTTAAGTCAAAGCGCACGGGGAGACACCCACGCCGGAAAAGATTGGATACGAGCAGCCCGCGCAATCCAAGGCATTGACCGCTGGAACGTCGGCATGTTAGCGAGCAAATTAGGCATTCCATGCCCAAGCGACTGGCAGCCCGTAGCGAAAGATCCCAAAAAGCCCGTGCGCGTCATCACATACCCTCAAGCCCACCATATGCACGCCACAAGCCCCACAAACCCACGCGCCGGGCTTGCATTCATCCTTCGCGCTGCGGCTCAAGAAGCCCGCCAAGACAAAGCAGGAAAGACGGCAGACATGGCGCTGCGTATGTGCGCCGAAACCATCCGCGCAGATATTGACGAACTGAACCAGAAGCACGAACAACGGCGGGCCGATGCCGAAGGCGACTCCCTCAAACTCGCCCGTCTTTTTCTAGCGCACATGCAAGACGTAGCGGACTACAAGAGGGAAATCCACGCCCGGCTATTCCCTGCACCTATTTGCATTCCATTGCCGTCCCTTTGGGGGGCCGTGCCGACCGTACCCGACGATTTCCCGCCGTTGGTGCTTGAATTCGGGCAGGAGTTGGAATTCGGTTGAATTTGCAATTTCAATTATTTACAGACGGCTCACTTTGGTACTCATTCCCGCAGCGCATGCACATGTGCATCTGTTGCCATTTCTTGTAGGCATCTGGATAAATTTTTGTATTGTAGTGTTCTGCATCTTTTGTCTTTTTGAAAATATCTCTTGCCGTGAGAACAATCCAAAGTATCGTAGCAATGAGCGCGACAATGGTCGAGCCGGAAGTCTGACCTCTGTGGGCGGGTACACCATTTGAAACTGCGTAAACATACATCCAGCAAACAACGGTGATGATTAGCAGCGGAGCGGAAAGCGGGCTACCGTCGGGCTTTTTCTTCATTTGTGGTGGCTGGATACGCTCAGCCAATAAACTGGTATTCGACATGCTTCCTGAAAATCCGGTGGTGTTGACGCCTACGCCAAGACCGCCAGCCCCAACGCCGGTACTAATACCGCCAAATGTTCCAGTGGATGCTCCTTGTTCATACAGCATTTTGAAGGTTTTAGTGTCTGATGAGCCGCACTTCTTGCAATTGAAATCGTTTGCCATATTTTCTTTCGGATGTTTTTGAGAAAATCTGTAATTCAACTACGGAACCAATAACGCCTGTATTTCCTTGGCCGATATCGTCCATTTGCGGGAGTAGTTCTCGCAGGGGTATTTCGTATCGGGTTTGATACCCTGCTGAACCAGCCATTCCGCCAAGGGCTTGTCGTCAGCAATATAGGCATAAGCCAGTAAGTCCAACGTCTTGCAGTCCTGATAAAGCAGGGTGCTTGCACTGGTCTGAAACCGCTTCTGCGCCCACGCATCCAGTTTCTTGACGTTATTGATGGTAGGAACGTCGTCTGAAGATAAGAGCATGAGGAGTTCCACAGGCTCGCGGATATCGAATTGGTTATCCATGTACAGGCGCAGCAGGTCAAAGCGGTCATCACGCTTTTGATTGAGTCCCTTCACCAGCATGTCCGTATTTCGGGGAAGCCGTTTACCCGCCGCCACATGCTTTTTGAGGGCTGGATAGTCGCCTTCCATCAAATACTCGATAGGCTCTTTCGTCAGCGCTGCCTCCAGATTGCCGACAGAGGTATGGATCGCCCCCACCTTGGTATCCACCCCGTCCAGCGTTGTCTGAATGCGTTGGGTGTCCTCCTTGACGCCCAGCAACAGCGCCTGAACGTTGCGCAGATTGGGCGCGAGGCTGGCAATCAACCCGCCACTGTCGGCGCGTGCCCTGGACGCTTGCCCGAGTACCAGCGCAATGACCGCGATGATGGCAACGACCTGCCACGCGGGGGATTTCCATAGCGGGCCGGGTGGTGGCCGCAGCCGGGCCAACAGTTGTATGTACCAAGTGCCGCCCGTTGCGCCGGAGCGCAGGGCCTGCACTTCCAGCACCATCGCCAGCAAGACCAAGGCTGCTAGCAGGTAACTGACCCATGCGAGATACGGCGCTTGCGGTGCCAGGAAATCCAGCACGGCGGCCACGGTCATGGACATGACGATGACCGCGTTGAACGGCATCACATGCTCTCGGACAAATTCATAAATACGCATAGGCGCAAGGGAAGTAGGCGGCACAGTGCCTTGTTCAAAGGCTCCCGGCACGGAATGAGTCGGGCAGCCAAATGTATCAAATTAGTAGGTACATGTTCCGTGTTTGGAGGTTCCGTATGTACTTGTTCCGTGGTGTTTTCACCCTTGACAGCCGACGATGGGACATGCCAAGAGCACCGCGACCTATTGAAGAGCGGCCTCCTGTGTTGCTTGCGTTTGGGCGTGCGGTGCGGCAGGTTCGTAAAACCCGAAACTTCTCTCAAGAAGCCTTTGCTGACCTGTGCGGCATTGACCGCTCCTATATGGGGTGTGTGGAGCGTGGCGAGAGCAATCTCGCCCTGGTGAACATCGACAAGATCGTTAAAGCCCTGGGCATGCCGTTGAGCGAGTTCTTTAAGGTGGTTGACGCCGAGACACGGAATTGAACCGGCGTCCGCAAGGGCGCGGACTACTCTCGTTTGAACATCGCCGCAACCCCTGGCGCGTCATCCCGTTTCATGGTAAACATGAGGCTTCACAGTGCCACTCTGGACGGCTTTTCCGGGGTGCCACGTTTTCCAACCGCATCGCAGAATTGCATACGGTGGAGCCAAAAACACAACGTAACCCGTTGATTTGGTTGAGTTACGGCGCAAGTGTTACACCATTTTTCGCGTCCCGCCAGCTCCACCATTACCCCAAACAAGGGCCGCCAAGGGAGTTCCGACGACGGCAGAATCACCCCGCCCATCAGGGCTAACTTAGCGACTGGACGGTGTCCGGAACTACGGGGGCAAAATCACCTTGCGCGAAATGCGCGCGTCGTAGATCGTCTGAAACTCATTGCCCGCCGTTGCTGGCTGATCTGCTACGGCAGTTGTTCCAGCAGGCTTCGCAGGCTGTCTTGCTGCGGGAGAGGTTGCACCTTGCCCGGCTTCGACCAATCGAGGTGGGACAAAAGACTGTGCATTGAGTCGCTGTTCGTCAGGCTCGTGCCCCACCACTTCGGCGGTTGATCCTGCGCGATCTGATACAGCTCCGGCAGATGCTCCTGCGACATTTCCAGTGCTGATTGCGCCGCCTTTTCGTCCTGGTCGATCAGGTCTTGCAGCTTCTCCGCTAGAAGCATCGGATACACCTGCGGGTCTGGCTTGGCCTTCGACGGGACAGCCAGCAGCAACGCCTGCCCTTCTGACAGGTCGCCCGCTGGAATCCAGTAGTTGCTCGTATTGCTCATAGACGTGTCTCCCGGTACCGGTTGGATCAAAATTTCAAAGGGCTTCAAGTTGGTCTTTATCGTTGGCGCAGGCCTGACACAAATATCTCTCACGGCCCAAACCAATTCCTGATGCTGCTGAAGATGACGAGGGCCAGAATTACCGCAAACACCAGCAGGTCTGTCTTCCATAGGTGAGCAGGCGTACGGTTTTTCTGTTGTTGCGGTTTGGTGGATTCTCTGGGAATTGCTGTGGTAGAAGTAGGCGGCGGTGCTGGTGCTGGTGCTGGTGCTGGTGCTGGTGTAACGATTGACTGAACTTGCGATAGTTCTTTTCGAGCCGCCACCCATTGCTCTTCAGACGCTCTTTTTCTGGAATCATGCCGCGTGACCCAGAAGTCAAGTCCGTCTGATGCGTTGAATACCAGAGTGCAAGAAGGGCAGCGCACCTTTTGGCTTTCAAGAACGGCTGTCGTGAGCTTTGCCGTCAGTTGGGTACTACACCTGGGGCAGGCTAGGTCAAGGGGGGGTGTCGCTCGCTGGATTGAAGAAGGGTGCTGAGTGACGGGTTGTGTCCAGGTGGGCTTATGCGTAGCAGGTTCAGGCGGAGTTACCGGTGATGGGGCTGGGGGCGATGCAGGAGCGCAAGAGCCTGGCGGGGGGCGTATCGGAGAGGCTGATTCCGGGTCTTTCGCCTCCATCCAATCGAACTCACGCTCGTGTTCGGCCTCATGGCATTTTCTGCACAGCGTGACTAAATTGCTTTGCTGATTGGTACCGTGGTGCGACAAGTAGATGATGTGATGCACATCCAATATGGTGTCAGCCGCACCGCATGTCACGCATTTGTAGCCATCGCGGCGACGAATGCGGCGGGCTACATCGATCCAGTCTCCCGGGTAATCGGCTGATCCATCCATGCGCAGCAGGCCGCGCCTATGGGCGCGCATGATCTTAAAGTTGCGCGTGCTGTTCTCAGGCTTCTTCAGTAAATTTGTGATCCAGTCGTGCAGTGCAGCTGCCACTGCCGAGTCCAAGTCCGCCAGAATCCGCTGAGCTTTCCGACGTTTCCATTCCTCATCGGATAACAAGTCGCGCTCAGCATTGCGCTGCATGCCCCGTGCCAGCATATCGGCCAATTCAGCCTCTGCATTCTTCGCTGGGACAGGTGAACGATTGAGGCTGCCGACACATCGAGTACAGATAGCGATGTGTTCGGTCTGGAACTTGAGGGACTTGAAAGTGTGCAGGCAAATGCGGCAAGTAGGCATTGGGAGGTAGAAAAAACTGCTCGCCAACTGATGGGGCTTGTCAGGACTATTTGTGTGGGCTAGCCGAAGAGCCGAGAAGCAAGGTCATTGCATTCCTAAATGGACTATAGCCGTCGGTGATATATGGCTGTCGTAAGCCTTGATGGTGGGCGCGCACTGTCGGATATCAGGATTCCTCATCCAATGTCCACTGCAACTGCCCCACAGCGTCCTCCACTGCTGGGCAAATATCCTTTTCCAGCACCAACGCTCTGATGTCTTTTTCGAATCGGTCATGCAGGGCAGACAGCAGCAAACCGTCTTTATCTTCGCGCAGCAATTCCATGTAGCGCTCCAGCAGCGCATGGCTGACATGGGCAATGTCGTCGGCATCACCCGCCAGCAATTGATCCACATATTCTGATAGGAAGTCACTGCTTTCACCCACATCAGAGAGGGCTTCGCCAGCCAGGCCGCCCAGGCTGATTTCCATGGGAATCACATCACCACGATCAGGCCCTATGAAGTCGAGATTGCGCCGCGAAGCGGTATGGTTGACGCGCTCAAGTACGGCGGCGGCAATGTCGTCGCGGCTGATGCTGCCAATGCTGTCGGGTGCATCGCCTATGTCGTCTCGGGTGTATATGCTCAGAAACAGCAGGGCGTGCTGGGGCAGCGCGTCCAATGCGTCCGTAATTACTGTGTCCAGCACTTGTTCAAAGTTACTGCTGGTGGAGCCAAAGCCTATGTCATCGTAGTCATACGGGCCTTCCTGCAACTGCCAACAGTATTCGTCCCAAAGATGGCGGGCGGCAACGTCGCCGAACATGCCCACGGCATCCATCTCACGCAGCGCGGCGATGGTGGCTTGCACCAATTTTTCGAGTGCAGGGACTGCCGCTGCCCGAGCCGCATCTACGAATCGGTTGTAGTCGGCTGTGGGAACTTCAATGATGTTGTGGCTCATGGACTTGCCCTCCTGGTTCTTGGAGTCTATCCAGAGCGGCAGAATGCCGATACGGGGACGGGCTTTGAACTTTGGACAGCCTACAGCAGCATGAATTCAGACTGGAAGGGATAGACCATGGCAACCGGCAAAAGCACCAAGGGCAAGAACAATGCCCAGCCTGATCCGCATGCATTGCGGGTTGAAATACAGCCTGACGACAACCAGTCGGAAAAGCTGGCCGAGCTGGCAACCGACGGCGCACTCACGGCAATCACGCTGCAAGCTTATGCAGGCGGTGGCCCAGAACTTGGAGTCACCGAACTGCTGGCTGCGATGCGCAAGGCCGGGGACGAAACTGTGGTCGGAGACATGGGCCGGTTTGAGCGCGTACTGACCCACCAGTTTCTGACCTTGGACGCGCTGTTCAACAACCTGGCCCAGCGCTCAGGGCGGCAAGACTCATTCAAGGGCATCGAGGTGCTAATGCGGCTGGCACTCAAGGCGCAGTCTCAGGCACGCGCAACAGCGGAAACACTGGCATTGATGAAGAACCCAATGCCCTACATCAAGCAAGCCAACATTGCCCATGGCCCCCAGCAGGTCAACAACGGCAAGCCCGCGAGCGCGGGGAAGAATCAAAGTCCACCAAACGAACTATTGGAGCACCAGCATGGCAACACCTTGGACATTGGAGCGACGGCAGCGACAAGCCGAGCTGATTAGGCAATGGCAACCGTGGAAGCAAAGCACCGGCCCACGAACACCCGAGGGTAAGGCGACGGCATCACGCAATGCCTGGCAGGGCGGGCACCGGGCGCAACTGCGAGAGCTGACCAAGATGCTGAACACCGAGCTGGCCGAAATGCGCAGGATCAACAACTTGGCGAGGGGCTGAGGGGGCACGGTATCGAAAGAATGCAACAGAGAGTAGAAAATATGCAACACAGGATGCGCAGGTTTTGAGGGCGCAGATTGATTTCAGAAATCGGGGTATCGCGACCGACACCGGGGAACAAATCGGGGAACAATTCGCAAAACTTCATTTGGAATTTCATTGCAAATCAATAACTTGCGAAATTCATTCAGTAGACGCCAGCGGTTGGTTTTTTTTCGCTCGTTTCCCCCTGTGTTGGCGCGGTTTCCGGGGCTGGCCTCTTGAGCACACCCCCTCCAAAACGCCCCTTTCAGGTCCGCATTCCGCCACTTTTCTCTCTCTGTTCTCTGCTGCCCTCTTGAGTATTCAAGGCCCGAAGTCGTTTATTTACGCGGACTTACGGGCCATCGGTTTGCTTTTTCGCCTGCTTGGGATGGCGCGACCGAGACAGCAAAAGACGTAAAAAAAACCGCCTTGCGGCGGCGTCCCGGTCTGACGTCAACGTCAGCGACTGACCGCCGTCAGCGCCTCACGTTGCGCCATCCAGGAAGGCGACATCCTGCCGCGCAGCAGTTGGCTGACACCGACCTCGAGATGGCCCAGGGCAATGCATTCGATCAGGTCGGGGGCCAGTTGCGCCAATCGACTCATCTTGCTGGCTTGGCCAAGGTCGATGCCTTCAGCCTCCGCGATCTCGGTCATGGAGCTGAACCGCCCCTCGTCCAGCAGCCACTGCCAGTGGTGCGCGAGGCCCAGCGCCCGCATCAACGGGGTGTCCTGCGCCATCTCGCGCGCCTGCTGCTCGCGGCGGGCCTCGTCCAGAAACTCCTGCGGCGCGTCCAGTGGCGTGATGATCTGCTTTTTCAGGCCCCGGCGCACCAACGTCCAGGGCAGGAACCAACGCCACTGGCGGTCTGGTTGGCGGCGGTGTTCTGCGGTTTTCCGACGGCGGTGCGGTGGCTCCGGCCTTTCCCCGGATGAGCGGTGGCTCTGTGCCCGGCTCCGGCCACCACGACACCGTGCCGCGCACCCTGGATGCCGGGGCCTTCGTGATCCGCAAGGCGGCGGTGCAGAAGTACGGCAGCGGCGCGCTCTCGCGGCTGGCCAATAGCGTCGCTCACTTTGCCTCCGGTGGCTTTGTGGGGGGTGAAAAACCGAAGAAAAACCGGGAAGTTGTCCAAGCACAGAAGGTGATGGAACTGGCGCGCCCACCTCCAACGTCATCGTGGACGGCGCGAGCAACTCGCTGTTCAACGACATCTCGGAACTGGATCGTGCGGGCGGGCGCGTGAACCTGTGCAAGGTGTTCGCAAGCATCCAGACCGACACCACCGACACCTATCTGGGTGGCAACGTGGTGGTGTCCGATCCGCCCGCCGATCCGCGCGTGGCCGTCACCATCTTCTCCACCGAGGAAGTGTTCGACCGTCGAACCAACGCGCGCGACCGCATCGAGGCCTACCTCAACAAGGGTTCGATGTGGAACGGCTTTTTGCTTGAGAACCACATCGCGGGCCAACGCAGCATCCAGCTCTTCCAGCGTGTGGGCTCGGAACTGCCGACCATCGGAAAGACCCTGTTCCTCGTGATGAGTGAAGGCCTGGCCAACGAGTATTCGCAATACATCCGTATTACGCGCATCGAGTCGGAAACCCGTACTTTCAGCTTTGGCTCGGGCAGCAGCATCCAGGACTGCCAGGCGGTGGTGGTCACCTGTGACCTGTCGGACGCGCTGCGCTACGACTTCCCGGGCTCGCCGCCGGATCGCCTGTTCACAATGGCGAGCGGCAAGACCAAAACCCGCGACACCGTGGTGGCCGATGCCGCCAAGTACTGCGGCGTGGTCAAGACGACCCAGCCGGTTTCTATCGGCGATGTGGCCGCCAGCGTCACCAGCGTGTTCACGCAGCTCGTGCCCTCGGCGCAGACGGAGACGCCGCTGCTCGATCTCACGGCAGGCGGCACCTCGGAAACCCTCATCGAGTCCGACAACGGCACGGTGTCCTACACCACCTCGGTCGCGTTCAATGCCTCGACCGTGCTGACGGTGGGCAACGCCATTCAGCCTGGAACCCTCTCGATCACCGTCAGCGGTGCGACGCTTGTCGACAACGGTGGCGACCTGCTGTCGGGTGCGACCGTAGTGGGCACTGTGAACTATGGGCGGGGCCAGGTCGCGCTGGCATCGAGTGCGCCGACCTATTCGGGCAGCAAGACCATCACCTTCCGGCCCGCCGCCGCGCCGATCCGTGTGGCTGACACAGCGGGCATCCGGGTCGACATCGAGAGCCGCTCGTACAACGACATCCTGACCATCGTGCCCAGCCCGTCGCCCGGCACGATTCAGGTGAGCTACCGCGCCCAAGGAAAGTGGTACGACTTGCGCGACAACGGAGCGGGCGTGTTGAAGGGGGCCAGCCCGGAGTACGGTGTCGGCACCGTCAGCTACACCACCGGCACGGTCGCCGTCACCCTGGGGGCGCTGCCCGATGTGGGCAGTGAGATCGTCTATGCCTGGGGTGGCAAGGCCAACTACTTCAACCGATCTGGCGGCAGCATTGCGCCGCCAGCGGTCGCCTTCCAGCTCTCCAACGCAGGTGTGACGCCGGGTTCGGTGTCCATCACATGGAACGACGGCACTGCCCGCACCGCTACCGATGATGGCAAAGGCGCGATCAGCGGCCACGCCAGCGGCACCATCAACTACCAGACCGGCCTGATCCAGATCACACCTGCCGCACTGCCTGCGGGCGGCCAAACGTACAGCGTCGCCTACACCTGGGGCCCGCCCAACGAGGAGACGTTTCCGGCGCCACTTCGCAATGGCGACGGCAGCATCGACGTAGAGGTCGATTTCGACGGTCTGATCCCCGGCACGGTCGAGCTGGAGTGGAACCTGCTGATCGACCTGTACGAATACATCTCGACCACGCCTGCCGAGCTGCAACTGATCCGCCAAATCGACCCGATCAAGATCGTCAAGGACGATGGACTGGGCGTATTGCGTGACCCGCAGGGTACGGCCTTCGGCTCGGTGAACTACAGCACCGGCGTCATCCACTTCGTGCCAGACACGACCGTGCGGATTCCGGTGGCGCGCTACAGCGTTACGCGCATCGGCTGGACACGCAATGCCAACAACGCGCTGGTGCCGGTGTACCGCAATCTGTTCTCGCATTGGGAGTACATCACGGCAGGTGCGTCGATGCCCACCGACGAATCCGGCTGGGCCAAGGTGCGCTTTCGTGCTGCGGGCACGTCCAACGCGGTCAATGAGGGCTTCACCGCAGGCGCGCTGGCCATCGACCTCACGCCCAGCTTTGCCGAGAACATCGTGCCCGGCAGCATCAACTTCACGCTGGGCGACAAGATCTATTTCGACCGGTTGGGGAGTCTCTACTACGACTTGAACCCGGTGACGGGTGCGGCCACGCTGGCCGGGAACATCAACTACGCCAACGGCGCAGCGAGCATCACGGCTTGGGGCCCTGCCGCCTCGAATGCCGTGGGCCTGCGCTCACTGCTCACCACGCTGGACGGCACGCCGGTGGACGAGGTGACGTTCCGCGTCCCGGCTTCGCCGGTGCGGCCGTCGAGCCTGCAACTGCTGGCCACGCGCCTGTCCGGCGGCACGATCAACGTCAACGCTAACAACAACGGCGACATCACTGGCACCGACGTGGTGGGCACCATCGACTACGAAACCGGCGTCGTTCGTGTGCGCTTTGGCTCGTGGGTGGTGGAGGCGGGCAACGAGGGGCAGAGCTGGTACGACCCGGATGCGGTGATCACCATCGACGGTGTGGCGAAGATCTTCAAGCCGGTGCCGGTGTTCGCCGACACCATCAAGTACAACGCGGTCGCGTACTCCTACCTGCTGCCACATCCGTCAGAGAAGATTCTGCGCGTGCGCCATCGCTACCCGGTGGTGCCGTGGGACTGGTGGACAGACGTGACGCCGGACTTCGTGCTGCCAGTGGACACCGTGGGGCGCGAATCGCTGCGCTGGGTCGACAAGCCCGCCTACAACCGGGTGTTCGTGGCAGGCCAGGAGACAGGTGTGCTTGGACAGGTCATCTGCTCGATCTGTTCGAGTCGGCCATGAAGTCGGTGGCCACGATATTGGCGTGTGAGGCTAAATTCGACACCACCGACTTCGCTACCGCCAAGGCACGAGGCTGCGAGGGATTCACGCTGCTAGTAAGCCGTACGCGCACCGATTCGCGCGACGGCTGGTTTGGCGCGTTTCAGCGCGGCGACCAACGCCTCGACGTGATCGGCCATCTGGAATAGTCCGTCAATCCGTAGTCTCCGGAATATCCCAGTCCGCCAGCCGTGCTTCGCCAGTCTGGTAAAACTGCTTCACCAGCTTTACGTACTCCAGAAAATCTCTGTTCTCCGTAGCCAGTCGATTGGCCATATCCCAATCGATCTCGTCCCTTTCGCGTGCCGGAATCAAGACCTGACTTTCTGCCGGATTGTCGGCATCCAGTTTGATCAAACCGATGCCATGTGCCGCAAACAACATGCGCAATTCTTTGAGCGTGTCCTGCCCCTCGATCTCTGCCGCGACTAAATAGCCGAAGTTCGCCCATGACGAGTTCGAGACGGCCTGGAAAAAGCATTCGCGCACGTTCGACCGGTTGATCAGCAGCTTGGCCTCGAATGACCACAACTTGGTGCGTTTATCTGAATACTGATTGACGCAGTCGCGTACTTCCTGGTGCCATTCAGCCCCCAAATCCTCCATCCCGACTACGTCAGGGTACAGCCAACGATTGCCATTCGGCCCGCGTTTATTTGATGAGCGCTTCTCGTCGATGCGCTTCGAGTAGACACCAAATTCCTCCCACAGATACAGCGATAGCAGTGGGTATAAAGCGTGTTCCCCCAGCGCCTTACCGTGAGCATCTACCGTAGCGGACGCCGCAGCGCCCTCAGCTGCCGCAACTTCAGCGACGTCAGATTTTTCGGTGTAGTAGTACTTGCGCGGCCTGCCTTCGGTTGTCTTTAGTTCTGGGTGCCGCCTCTGCAAACTGGGCCGCCGCGAGCCAATTTCCGCAACCAACTGTTGTACCAAGTCACCATCGGTCTTGATGTAGCCACCCTGACTGTTGGCCTTTTTCTCCTGGCAATCTGCTGGGTAGGTGGTAAAAATCCACTCGGCAATCTGCCTTGCCGTCAGCCTTTCGTCAGGGCGTGCTTTCAAACAATCCAGTACGGCTTTCGCCAGATTCAATGCCATATCGTATTCCCCGACTATGAAATATTGACGTAGAAGCGGCCGCTTCGGCCAAGGCTGACGCCTCGTTTCAAGTCAACAGCGAAACACTCGACCCAGTGTTTCCCTCTGTAAAGGGTGTGCTCCCATATCTCTGAACCGGAATGATCGAACCCGCCCCTGAGGCACCTTGCGGCCCTTGCCGCCCAGCCGGTGTTAACGATCTGCCATTTGATCGCTATGCCATTTGTGAAAGAGTGCTTTGCGCTGAAGTGAAGCCACGTGTCTGGCGACAAGGCAGGCCCATCAGAGCAGTAGGTTCCGAGGAAATTTCCCTCTTTGGACGAATGCAGCATCGCAGTAATTTCAATTCGTCCAGCAGGCAAAACAGGCCAAGGGGGCCGGGTAACGTGAGACACATCATCAATCTGAGTCTCGATCAGCTTTGCCGCCTTGGTGAGAACCACTGACTTGGCAAAATCATCACCAAAAATCCTTCGCCATTTGACGATACTCTCGTCACGATCTGTCTCTACGTAAGCATCCTCAACCCACTCAGCGTAGCGATGGATGCAGGTTCTGAAGTTGGAATACTTGTCTTGATCCCAATGTCTAGTGAACGATTCTGACGGCAACTTAGGATTCACAACCTCGGGCATATCAGGGTGCTGCTGCAGGTATGCATCCAGTCTCTTGATCACTGTCCAGAGCGCGGTTGGCGTATCTGAGAATTCGTTCCCCAGCTCGTCAAGCCAAGAGATGAATCGCCCCGGCTTCCCTAGACACTTTTGAGCCGTTGGAAATAGCGTTTCTCGAACTCTACCGGCGACAAGTCGCCAGCAGTGTTGTGGCGACGCCTGGGGTTATAGAACATCTCGATGTAGTT
>Ga0222428_100184_pt1 | contig 56002 bp, 49 predicted proteins | sample 2B5Ametagenome_FD_182471 | JGI IMG/M metagenome (GOLD analysis project Ga0222428, IMG submission 182471) | Enriched microbial communities from leaf-cutter ant dump, University of Wisconsin, Madison, United States - 2B5A (version 2) | ecosystem: Environmental > Terrestrial > Nest > Insects nest >...
GGATCAGCACTGCCAGGCTGACCCCCATCAAGGCCGTGGTTGCTTGCAAGGACGCCATGGGGCCTGTCCACTCTTTTCAACGGTTGGGAGAAGGGAAGCGCGCAGGCCATGCACGAAAGCATGCAAAGGCTCACATGGCACTGGAACGGGGTTGGGGGGCGATTCTACCCGCTGTGTTTTCAGGGGCCTTGGGGGGCTTTGCCGAGGGACGCCGGCTCGACAGGGCCTTGAAGTGCCCACGATTGCCCTTATCATTAGCACTCGTTGGACCTGAGTGCTAACAAGCGCCATCCACTGATTCCCGGGCCGCCTCTTGGGCGGCCTTCATCCTCCCACTTGTTTGTCTATCTCAAGGAGATGCTATGAACCTGCGTCCTCTGCACGATCGCGTGATCGTCAAGCGCCTCGAAAACGAAACCAAGACTGCCTCGGGCATCGTCATCCCGGACAACGCCGCCGAGAAGCCCGACCAGGGCGAAGTGCTGGCCGTGGGCCCCGGCAAGAAGAACGACAAGGGCGAGCTGATCGCCATGGGCGTGAAGGTCGGCGACCGCGTGCTGTTCGGCAAGTACTCGGGCCAGACCGTCAAGGTCAACGGCGACGAGCTGCTGGTGATGAAGGAAGACGACCTGTTCGCGGTCGTCGAGAAGTAATCCACTCACATTTTCATAGCTTCTTGCGCTTGCCAGGCGGGCACTGGAAGCTGATTTGATCGAAAAATTTTGTAGGAGCCAAACATGGCAGCAAAAGACGTAGTTTTCGGCGGCGAAGCCCGCGCACGCATGGTCGAAGGCGTGAACATCCTCGCCAACGCAGTGAAAGTGACCCTGGGCCCCAAGGGCCGCAACGTGGTGCTCGAGCGCTCGTTCGGCGCCCCCACGGTGACCAAGGACGGCGTGTCCGTGGCCAAGGAAATCGAACTCAAGGACAAGCTGCAGAACATGGGCGCCCAGCTCGTGAAGGAAGTGGCCTCCAAGACCAGCGACAACGCTGGTGACGGCACCACCACCGCCACCGTGCTGGCCCAGGCCATCGTGCGCGAAGGCAGCAAGTACGTGGCCGCCGGCCTGAACCCGATGGACCTGAAGCGCGGCATCGACAAGGCCGTGGCCGCCCTGGTGGAAGAGCTGAAGAAGGCTTCCAAGCCCACCACCACCTCCAAGGAAATCGCCCAGGTCGGCTCCATCTCCGCCAACTCCGACGAATCCATCGGCAAGATCATCGCTGACGCGATGGACAAGGTGGGCAAGGAAGGCGTGATCACCGTGGAAGACGGCAAGAGCCTGAACAACGAGCTCGACGTCGTGGAAGGCATGCAGTTCGACCGCGGCTACCTGTCGCCCTACTTCATCAACCAGCCCGAGAAGCAGGTTGCCCTGCTGGACAACCCCTTCGTGCTGCTGTTCGACAAGAAGATCAGCAACATCCGCGACCTGCTGCCCACGCTGGAAGCCGTGGCCAAGGCCGGCCGTCCGCTGCTGATCATTGCCGAGGAAGTCGAAGGCGAAGCCCTGGCGACCCTGGTGGTGAACACCATCCGCGGCATCCTGAAGGTCGTGGCCGTGAAGGCGCCTGGCTTCGGCGACCGCCGCAAGGCCATGCTGGAAGACATCGCCATCCTGACGGGCGGCAAGGTCATCGCGGAAGAAGTGGGCCTGTCGCTGGAAAAGGTGACGCTGGCCGATCTGGGCCAGGCCAAGCGCATCGAAGTGGGCAAGGAAAACACCACCATCATCGACGGCGCAGGCGCTGCCGCTGACATCGAAGCGCGCGTGAAGCAGATCCGTATCCAGATCGAGGAAGCCACCAGCGACTACGACCGCGAGAAGCTGCAAGAGCGCGTGGCCAAGCTGGCCGGCGGCGTGGCCGTGATCAAGGTCGGCGCCGCCACCGAAGTCGAGATGAAGGAAAAGAAGGCCCGCGTGGAAGACGCCCTGCACGCCACCCGCGCTGCGGTGGAAGAAGGCATCGTGGCCGGCGGCGGCGTGGCGCTGCTGCGCGCCAAGCAGGCCGTAGGCACCATCAAGGGTGACAACGCCGACCAGGACGCTGGCGTCAAGCTGATCCTGAAGGCCATCGAAGCGCCGCTGCGCGAGATCGTCAACAACGCCGGCGGCGAAGCCAGCGTGGTGGTGAACGAAGTGCTGAACGGCAAGGGCAACTACGGCTTCAACGCCGCCAACGACACCTACGGCGACATGCTGGAGATGGGCATTCTGGACCCGACCAAGGTGACCCGCACCGCGCTGCAGAACGCCGCCTCCGTGGCATCGCTGCTGCTGACCACCGAATGCATGGTGGCCGAGGCACCGAAGGACGAAGCCGCAGCGCCCGCCATGCCCGACATGGGTGGCATGGGCGGCATGGGCATGTAATCCAGCCCACCCCGTGAAAAGCCCCGCAGGCCATGCGCCTGCGGGGCTTTTTTCATTCCCTGGATAACCCGTTGCGCAAAGCTGGTGATGCGCGTTTACAACACTATGATTTCAATAGCTGCTAGCGCTTTTTGGATAAGGGCTAGAGGCCAATTTGACTCGTAAAAATGGATTGTTTCTTGCCTCATTCCTGGCAGGACCTGCGATGCAATAAATAAAATGAGAACAGTTTTTATTTGCAACACTCCATCGCAAGAAGCAACACGCATGCAATCCACCCTCCATCGCACCACCCGGCTCACCCCCATCGCCTTCGCCCTGCTCGCCTTCAGCGCCACCGTGGCGGCGCAGACCGCCACGCCGCCCAAGGCGGAGGCCACCCTGGAGCAGGTCAACGTGCGCAGCAAGTACGAGCGCGAAGACCTGCCCCAGCGCGCCCCCGGCCACAAGGCCGCCTCGGGCGCGCGCCTGGGCATCCTGGGCGCCACGTCCATCATGGAAGCGCCGGTGCACGTCAACGCCTACACGCGCGAGCTGGCCGAGGACTGGTCGGCCCTCACGCTGCAGGACGTGCTGGAGAACGACTCTGCCATCGTCTTCACCACCAACAAGAACCACCTGCTGCAGAACTTCAACCTGCGCGGCCTGGACATGACGGCGATGGACATCGCCACCAACGGCCTGTACGGCATCGCTCCCGCCAACGCGGTGCCGGTGGAGATGTTCGAGCGTATCGAGGTGCTGCGCGGTCCGAACGTGCTGCTCTCGGGCATGCCGCCCCTGTCCAGCGTGGCGGGCACCGTGAACATGGTGACCAAGCGCGCGCTGGCCCAGCCCATCGCCGACCTGACGGTGACCTACGGCTCCAAGTCCTACTTCCAGGGCCATGCCGACGTGGGCAAGCGCTTCGGCGACGAAAAGCGCCTGGGCGTGCGCTTCAACGGCGTCTATGGCGACGGCGAGATGGGCGCCAAGGACGAGAAGCAGACCCGCCGCGTCGGCGCACTGGCGCTCGACTACATCGGCGACCGCGCCCGCTTCTCGTTCGACCTGTACAACAGCGTCAACAAGATCGACGGCGGCAGCCCCGGCATGTTCAACTTCCTGGGCAACGCCTCGATTCCCGGCGTGGGCACCCTGCTGGCGCCGCCCAAGGGCGACACCAACATGTTCCGCGGCACCCACGGCGAGTACGACAACACGGGCGCGCTGGCCCGCGCCGAGTTCGACTTCACGCAGGACTGGCAGGGCTACCTGGCGCTGGGCGGCTCCCAGGCCGAGGGCAAGGGCCTGCTGTTCGGCACCCGCGCCTTCGTCACCGGCGCGGACGGCACCACGCGCGGCGCCATCTACAACGTGCACACCAAGTCGGAGCGCCGCACGGCCGAGGCCGGCGTGATCGGCAAGTTCGACACCGGCAGCGTGAAGCACCGCCTGCAGCTGTCGGCCAACATCCTCAAGCACAAGGAAGGCTCGTACAACACGGCCTGCAACTACTGCTACACCACCAACATGTACGACCCGGTGGTGCCGCCTTTCCCCGCCGCGCCCGTCTGGAAGGACTACACCACCGAGAACGACTACCGCTCGCTGGCCGTAGCCGACACCATGGGCTTCGCCGGCGAGAAGGTGCTGCTCACGGTGGGCGGGCGCCACCAGACCGTGAAGATGCCGCTGTCGAACTACAGCGAAAGCCGCTTCTCGCCCATGCTGGCCGCCGTCGTGCGCCCCTGGGGTGACGACCTTTCGCTGTTCGGCAACTACACCGAAGGGCTGGAGCCGGGCCAGGTCGTAGGCGTGGGTTACACCAACACGGGCGTGGCCCTGCCACCAAAGCAGACCAAGCAGTTCGAGCTGGGCGTGAAGCTGCAGACCGGCGCGCTGACGCACACCGTCAGCGCCTTCGAGATCAAACGCCCCTCGTTCATCAGCAACAACGCCGCCCCCCTTCCCACCCTGGTGGACGATGGCGAGCAGCGCCTGCGCGGCCTGGAGTGGAGCATGTACGGCCAGGTGGCGCAGACCGTGTCACTGCTGGGCGGCATTACCAACATCCAGTCCGAGCAGCGCAACACCGGCAAGGACACCTTTGGCACGCCTGAATGGCGCGCACGCATCGGCGCCGACTGGCAAACGCCGGTGCAGGGCCTGAAGGTGGGCGGCCGCTTCATCTACACCGGCGCGCAGTGGGCCGACTCGGGCAACAAGCTGCGTGTGCCGTCGTGGAACCGGCTGGACCTGAACGCCAGCTACGCCACCCAGTTCGGCGCCACGCCCGTGCGCTTCAACGCCAGCGTGGAAAACGTGGCCGACAAGAACTACTGGATCGGCCTGTTCGCCGACGGCTTCGTCATGCCCGGCGCACCGCGCACCTTCAAGCTGTCGGCCACCGTATCGTTCTGATACCGCGGCGCGATGCCAAAAGGCCGGTCATATGACCGGCCTTTTTGCTTTTATTTCGATAGCTGCTTGCGCTTCATGGGCGCGGCTTCAGGGCGGATTTGATGCCGACCCCAGACGTTGCAGCAAGCCCGCCGTGGAGGCATCCAGCCCCTGCGCGTCACCCGACTGCATGCGCTGCAACAGGTCTTGCGCCAACTGCTTGCCCAGCTCCACACCCCACTGGTCGAAGCTGTTGATGCCCCACAGGCTACCGGTGCTGAACACGCGGTGCTCCTGCAGCGCGATGAACGCCCCCAGCGCCGCGGGCGTCAGCGCCTCCAGCAGCACGAAAGTACTGGGCCGGTTGCCCGGAAAGTGGCGGTGGCCACATTCCGTTGCGCGCCCCTGCATCAGCGCCTGCGCCTGCGCCAGGGCATTGGCCAGCAGCAGCGCGTGGTGGCCCTCGAGCGGGTGCGCGCACTGGCGCACGGCGATGATCTCCAGCGGCAGCACGTCGGTGCCCTGGTGCAGCATCTGGAAGAAGGCATGCTGGCCGTTGCAGCCGGGTTCGCCCCACAGCACGGGCGAGGTGGCGATGGGCAAGGTACGGCCCTCCAGGTCCACGCGCTTGCCGTTGCTTTCCATCTCCAGCTGCTGCAGGTAGGCCGACAGACGCTGCAGCCCGGCGTGGTAGGGCGCGATGCAGCGGCTGGAAAAGCCGAGGAAATTGCGGTACCAGATGTCGAGCAGCGCCAGGCGCACCGGCAGGTTGGCATGCAGCGGCGCGGTACGGAAATGCTCGTCCATGGCGTGCGCGCCGGCCAGCAGCGCCCGGAACCCCTGGGCGCCGATGGCCAGGGCGATCGGCAGCCCAATGGCCGACCACAGCGAATAGCGGCCGCCCACCCAGTCCCAGAAGCCGAAGGCCGTGGTCATGCCCCAGGCGTGCGCCACGTCGGCGCGGGCCGTCAGCGCAACGAAGTGGCGCGCCACGTCGCGCCCCCCCTGGGCGTGGAACCACGCCAGCGCCGAGCGGGCGTTGGTCATGGTCTCCAGCGTGGTGAAGGTCTTGGACGCCACCAGGAACAGCGTGCGCCCGGGCTGCAGTTCGCGCAGCACCGCGTGCAGTTCGTGGCCGTCGATGTTGGAGACGAAATGGAAACGCTTGCTGGGAATGCGGAAGGCGTCGAGCGCCCGCACCGCCATCTGCGGCCCGAGGTCGGAACCGCCGATGCCGATGTTCACGATGTCGGTGATCGCCGCGTCGGCGCGCACCTGTTCGGCATAAGCCAGCATGGCGTCCAGCGCGGCATGCACGTCCTGCAGCGCGGGGGCAATCTGGGGCGTGTCGCCCGGCAGGGCCAGCCCGGCCGGACGGCGCAGCAAGGTATGCAGCGCAGCGCGGCCCTCGGTGGTGTTGACCGCCTGGCCGCCGAACATGGCATCGCGGCGCTGCGCCAGGCCGCTGGCCTGCGCCATGCCGAGCAACAGGGCCTCGGCCTGCTGGTCCCACAGGTTCTTCGACAAGTCGGCGAACACATGCGGCGCCTCCTGACTGAAGTGCGTGAAACGCTGGGCGTCGCGCGCAAACGCCCCGCGCAAGTCGAACTCCGCGCCCAAGGCAGCACGATGCGCCTGCAGTTGCGCCCACTGGGGCGTTTCATCACAGCGGGGATGCATGTCAGTTTTCCATGGCGCTGCGCGCCACCCGCATCGCGCGAAACCGACGCAGCCCAGGCGCGGGCAGCCGAGCAAGGGCCGCCCCGCAGCGAAGGCTGCGTCCCCCTGCCCGCATGGCGCAGCCATGCGAGAGCGGGGGGAAGCGGCGCAGCCGCTCAGGGGGGTGTCGCTTCATCTCACCGCTTGCGCACCACCACGCTACCAACGGAGTAGCCGGCGCCGAACGAGCAGATCACGCCGATGTCGCCCGCTGCCAGGTCGGCACGGTGCTTGTGGAAGGCGATGATCGAGCCCGCCGAGGCGGTGTTGGCGAATTCGTCCAGGATCAGCGGCGCGCGCTCACGGTCGGCCTCGCCCACCAGCTTCTTGATGACGAACTGGTTCATACCCTCGTTGGCCTGGTGCAGCCAGTAGCGGCGCACGGCGGCGGGCGCATGCCCCAGGTCGGCAAGGTGGCCCTCGATATGGGCCGCGGCGATCGGCACCACCTCCTTGAACACCTTGCGGCCCTCCTGGCGGAACGTCTTGTCGCGCGCCTGCGGGTCGCTGTCCTCGCTGCGGTTGAGAAAGCCGAAATTGTTGCGGATGTTGTTGGAGAACTGCGTGGCCAGGCGCGTGCCCAGCACCTCCCATTGCACGGGGGCCGTGGCGGTGTCCGCACGCTCCACCAGGATGGCCGTGCACACGTCGCCGAAGATGAAGTGGCAGTCGCGGTCATTCCAGGCCTGGTGGCCCGAGGTGATCTCGGGGTTGACCACCAGCACGCAGCGGGCGCTGCCCGTGCGCACCGCGTTCACGGCCTGCTCGATGGCGAAGGTAGCGGAGGAACAGGCCACGTTCATGTCGAAGCCATAGCCCCCGGCACCCAGCGCCTGCTGGACCTCGATGGCCATGGCCGGGTAGGCGCGCTGCATGTTGGCGGCGGCGCACAACACGGCGTCGATGTCGGTGCCGCGCTTGCCGGCCTGCTGCAGCGCCTGCTGCGCGGCGGCGACGGCCAGCTCGGCCATCATCGACAGCTGGTCGTCGGGCCGCTCCTGGTAACGCGGGTACATGCGCTGGGGGTCGAGGATGCCGGCCTTCTCGAACACATAGCGCTGCTTGATGCCCGAGGCCTTCTCGATGAACTCCACGCTCGACGGCTGCAGGGGCGCGCGCGTGCCTGCGGCGATGGCATCCGCATGGCGCGCGTTCTCCTGCGCCACATAGCGGTTGAAGGATTCGACCAGTTCGGCGTTGGTGATGGTGTGCGGCGGCTGGTACAAGCCGGTGCCGGTGATGACGACTGAATGCATGGCAAGTTTCCGAGGCCCGCGGTGCGGGCGCGAGGCGCAAGTGTAACGAGGGGGCGGCCAGCCGCTCAGGCTGCGGCCTGGATGAGCTGCTCCAGTTTCACCGCATCGGCGGCGAAGGCGCGGATGCCCTCGGCCAGCTTCTCGGTGGCCATGGCATCCTCGTTGAGCGCGTAGCGGAAGCCCGCCTCGTCGTACTGCACCGCAGGCAGGTCCATGGCGCGGGCCGCCTCGGCGTCGAGCGCGCACGCAAGCGGCGCCTCGGATTGCGCCAGTTGCGCCAGCAGATCGGGGGCAATGGTCAGCAGGTCGCAGCCCGCCAGCGCCACGATCTGGCCCAGGTTGCGAAAGCTCGCGCCCATGACCTCGGTGGCAATGCTGAAGCGCTTGTAGTGGTTGAAGATGCGGCGCACCGACTGCACGCCCGGATCGTTGGCCCCGGCCATGGCCGCCTCGTCCCACTGGCTGCCCGCCTGTTTCTTGTACCAGTCGTAGATGCGCCCGACGAACGGCGAGATCAACTGCACCCTGGCCTGGCCGCAGGCCACGGCCTGGGCGAAGGAGAACAGCAGCGTCAGATTGGTGTGGATGCCCCGGCGCTCCAGTTGGCGCGCCGCCTCGATGCCCTCCCAGGTGGCGGCGATCTTGATGAGCACGCGGTCGATGTGCACGCCCTCGCCCTGGTACAGCTCGATGAGGCGCTCGGCGCGCGCCACGGTGGCACTGGTGTCGAAGCTCAGGCGCGCATCCACCTCGGTGGAAACGCGCCCCGGGATGAGCGACAGGATCTCGCAGCCGAAGCGCACCAGCAGCCGGTCGATGACCTCCTCCATGGGCGCGCCGCGGTGCCGCGCCACCGTGGCCTGCAGCAGCGGCGCGTACTCGCTCTTTTGCACCGCCTTGAGGATCAGCGAGGGATTGGTGGTGGCGTCGCGCGGCTGGAACTGGGCCAGTTGCCGGAAGTCGCCGGTGTCGGCCACCACGGTGGTGAACTGCTTGAGTGCGTCGAGCTGGTGCATGCGGATTCCCTCGTTGGTCGATGCTGCGGCCCGCAGGCCAAACCGGCGAGTGTATGCCGCGCGGGCGTGACAGGCGGGCAGGAAACCACGTTACATTCACGCCATGCTCGACCGCATCACCGCCTCCCTGCCCTCCCTGGCGCCCGCCGAGCAGCGCGTGGCCAGGCTCGTGCTGCACGACGCGCGCGCCTTCGCGCGCCTGCCGGTGCGCGAGCTGGCGGCACGCGCGCACGTGAGCAAGCCCACCGTGGTGCGCTTTTGCCGCAGCATGGGCTACGACGGCCTGGCCGACTTCAAGCTCAAGCTGGCGGGCAGCGTGAGCGAGGGCGTGCCCTTCATCCACCGCAGCGTGGACGCCGACGACAAGACCGGCGACGTGCTCGTCAAGGTGGTGGACAACGCCGTGGCCGCCTTCCTGCAGTACCGCAACGCCGCCAGCACCACCGCCGTGCAGCGCGCGGCCGAGGCCATCGCCGCCACCTGGCAGACCGGCCGGCGCATCGAGTTCTACGGTGCGGGCAACTCCGGCATCGTCGCGCAGGATGCGCAGCACAAATTCTTCCGCCTGGGCATCACCAGCATCTCGGCCAGCGACGGGCACATGCAGGTCATGAGCGCCACCCTGCTCGGGCCGGGCGACTGCGCCGTCATCATCAGCAACTCCGGGCGCACGCGCGACCTGATGGACGCCGCCGACATCGCGCGCAAGAACGGCGCCACCACCATCGCCATCACCGCCAGCGGCTCGCCGCTGGCCAGCGCCTGCGCCATCCACCTCGCCGCCGACCACCCCGAGGGCTACGACCGCTACAGCCCCATGGTGTCGCGCCTGCTGCACCTGCTGGTCATCGACGTGGTGGCCACCTGCGTGGCGCTGCGCATCGGCCCACAACTGCAGCCGCTGCTGCAGCAGATGAAGGACAACCTGCACGCCAAGCGCTACGCCTGAGGCGTGCTCACGCCGCTTGCCAGCGGCGCAGCAGCAGCGAGGCGTTCACGCCGCCAAAGCCGAAGCCATTGACCAGCGCGTATTCCATGGCCAGCGGCCGCGCGTGGCCCGCCACCAGGTCGATGCCCTCGGCCAGCGGGTCGGGATCGACCAGGTTGCGCGTGGCCGGCGCGATCTGGTCGCGCAGCGCCAGCACAGCGAAGATGGCGGCCACCGCACCGGCCGCGCCGAGCAGATGCCCCGTGGCCGACTTGGTGGAGCTGACGGCCACGCCGCCCCCGGTGCCGAACAGGCGGCGGATCGCCGCCAGCTCCCCACGGTCGCCCACCGGCGTGGAGGTGGCGTGCGCGTTCAGGTACTGCACCTGGGCGGGCGCCACCTCGGCCATGGCCAGCGCCTGCGCCATGGCGCGCAGCGCGCCGTCGCCATCCTCCGGGCCCGCGGTGATGTGGTAGGCGTCGGCCGAGGTGCCATAGCCCACCACCTCGGCCAGCGGCGTGGCGCCGCGCGCCCGGGCATGCGCCAGCGATTCGAGCACCAGCGCCCCCGCGCCCTCGCCCATCACGAAGCCGTCGCGGCCCATGTCGAAAGGGCGCGACGCTTCCTGCGGCCGGTCGTTGTAGCGCGTGGACAAGGCCTTGGCGGCCGCGAAGGCGCCCAGGCTGACGCGGCCGATGGCCGCCTCGGTGCCGCCGCACAGCGCCACGTCGGCCTCGCCCGAACGGATCAGGCGCAGCCCGTCCCCCACGGCCTGCACGCTGGCCGCGCAGGCCGTGACCGGCGTGCCCAGCGGCCCCTTGAGGCCATGGCGGATCGACACGTGCCCGGCCGCCAGATTGGCCAGGAACGAGGGCACGGTGAACGGCGACAGGCGCTGCGCGCCCCGGCTGTCCGTGGTGCGCACCGCCTGTGCGATGGCGTCGAAGCCGCCGATGCCGGAGGCGATGACGCAGGCCGTGCGCTCGCGCGCGCGCTCGTCCTGCGGCGGCCAGCCCGCCTGGGCCAGTGCCTGGCCACATGCGTCCAGCGCCAGGGGAATGAAGCGGTCCATCTTGCGCAGCTCCTTGGCGGGCGCCACGGCGTCGATGTCCCAGCCGCCCTCGGGGTCCTGCGCCACGCTGGGCACCTGGCCGGCCACCTGCCCGGCCACGTCGGGGGCCATGTCCGCGGGCAGCCTCGACAGGCCCGAGGCGCCGGCCAGCAGGCGCTGCCAGCACAGCGCGGTGCCCCGGCCCAGGGGCGACACCATGCCCATGCCGGTGATGACGACGCGGCGGCTGCCGCTCCTGGTCACATCCTTGTCCATCGCGTACCCTTTGCCTTGCAGCTTTATGATGACGGTCATCATCATAAACATGTTTGATGACAACCGTAACCAATCCATCGCCATGAAGGTCTCCAAAGCCCAAGCCGCGCAGAACCGGCAAGACATCCTCGAAGCCGCCGCGCGCCTGTACCGCGCCCACGGCCTGGCCGGCGTGGGCGTGGCTGAGGTCACGCGCGGCGCCGGGCTCACCCACGGCGGGCTGTACCGCCATTTCGAATCCAAGGATGCGCTGGTGCGCGAAGCCTGCGCGCGCGCGTTCGACTGGTCCATCGGGCCGCTGGACGGGGCCGTGGAAGGCAGCGACGGCGGCCTGGCCGCCCGCGTGCAGGCCTACCTGTCGCCCCAACACCGCGACAGCCCCGGCGAAGGCTGCCCTGCCGCCGCGCTGGCCGTGGACGTGGCCCGCGCCGGGGGCGACCTGTCGGCGGTGTTCGCCGCCGGGGTGGAGCGCAACATCACCCGCTTCGCCCGGGTGATCGGCGGGCTGGCGGCGGACGCCGAGCCCTCCGCGGCGCAGCGCGCCGAGGCCATGGCCATGCTCAGCGCCATGGTGGGCGCGCTGGTGCTGGCGCGCGCCACGGCGGCGGCGCGCCCGGCGCTGTCGGATGAGATCCTGGCCACCGTATGCACGCACCTCACCAGCAGCCCTGCGCCCGGCGCATCAAACGCTACCAAATAAAGAGCTGCCAGCGCTTGCTGCATATGGCCTGAAGGCCATTTTTCCTCATAACAACCTATCACGCCGGCAGCGCCAGGGCGCGCCCGCGCGGCGCCGCTGCGGCCGGCACGAGCACGAAGGCCGACACCGCCCGGCTCAACCGCTCGGACTGCTCGCGCAGGCTTTGCGCGGCAGCGGCGCTTTCCTCCACCAGCGCCGCGTTCTGCTGGGTCATCTGGTCGAGCTGGCTGACCGAGGCGTTGACCTGCGCGATGCCCGCCGACTGCTGGCCCGCCGCCGCCGCGATGCCCGCCACCTCGTCGGTGACGCGCTGCACGGCCGCCACGATCTCGCGCATGGTGTCGCCCGCCTCGTGCACGAGGCGCGAGCCCTCGCCCACCCGCCGCGTGCTGTCGGCGATGAGGTCCTTGATCTCGCGCGCCGCCGCCGCGCTGCGCTGCGCCAGGCTGCGCACCTCGCCCGCCACCACGGCGAAGCCCCGCCCCTGCTCCCCGGCGCGGGCGGCCTCCACGGCGGCGTTCAGGGCCAGGATGTTGGTCTGGAAGGCGATGCTGTCGATCACCCCCGTGATGTCGGCGATGCGCCGCGCGCTGCCGTCGATGGACTCCATGGTGTGCACCACCTGCTCTACCAGCGCGCCGCCACGGCCCGCCACGGTGGCGGCCGAGCCGGCCAGCGCGCTGGCGGTGCGCGCCGCCTGGGCCGTGTGCTCCACGGTGCCGGTCAGCTCCTCCATCGACGCGGCCGTGGTCTGCAGGTGGCTGGCGGTCTGCTCGGTGCGCAGCGAGAGGTCCTGGTTGCCGGTGGCGATCTCGGCGCTGGCCGTCGCCATGCTCTCGGCCGCCTCGCGGATGGTCAGGATGACACTGGTGAGCGATTGCTGCATGCTGCCCAGGGCTTGCAGCAGGGCGCTCGATTCGTCGCGCGTGTCCTGCGGCGCATCGAGCATGACGGGGCTCAGGTCCCCGGCCGCCACCTGGCGCGCCACGCCCAGCGAGCGGCCCAGCGGACGCACGATGCCGCGCGCAATGGCCAGCGAGGCCCCCACGCCCAGGGCCAGGGTGAGCAGCCCCAGCGCCAGGATGCCCAGGCTGGTGCGGTGGTTGGCCTCGCGGATCGGCGAGGCCGCCTGGTCGAGCGCGTGGCGCTGCAGCTGGAGCAGGTCGTTGACGCGCTCCACGTACACCTTGGCGGCGGGCACGAAGGTGGCTTCGAGCAGGCGCGCCGAATCCTCCGCATGGCCTTCGCGCTTGAGGCGGATGACTTCGTCGCGCGCGGCGACATAGCGCGTGCGCAGCACGGCGATGTCGCTGAACAGGCGCTTTTCCTCGTCGGTGGCCATCAGGGTCTCGACCTGCTTCTGAATGGCCGTGGTGCTTTCGGCGGACTCTTTCTGCTCGGCCGCGAAATAGGTGGCCAGGCTGGGGTCGCTGCTCTTGGCGATGGCGGTGGTGCGGCGCACCGCCGTGTGGATGAAGCGGTACCAGTCGGAGATCAGGCGCTCCTTGGCCAGCGGCTTTTCGATGATGGCCTGCGCGCCTTCGCTGGATGCCTGCAGTTGCCAGATGCTCAGGGCACTGTTGAGCAGGGCGAGGAACAGCAACAGGCCGAAACCCAGTGCCAGCCGGGTGCCTATGGAGAGTTTGTGCATAAGGAGAGAAGTGGATCGAAGGTCCGCGCCAGACAGTGCTGGCGCGCTGCAGGGACTGGCCCTTGAAACCCATTCTAGGAAGAGGGGCTAAGCACCGGTCCACTTCTCCGGCAGGGCTTGACGTGCGTCAACGAAAAAGCCCCTTCCGGCCACCGCACCACGCAGGGCACGGCGGCCGCCAGGCTCAGGGCCGACCGTAGGTCGCGGTGAAAGACGCCTTGGCCAGCGTGTGCGCGTTCACCATGAAGCCCGCCAGCGCCGCAGTGGCGTCGTCGGGAATGTCGAGCCGGGGCACCGACAGCGCGTGCACGGTGAAGACGTAGCGGTGCGGCTTGTCGCCCGGCGGCGGGCACACGCCGCCCCAGGCGTGCACGCCGTAGTCGTTGCGGATCTGGCGCGCGCCGGCGGGCAGTCCCTGCCCGCCCTGGGCGCCGGCATGGGCCGCCAGCTGCGTGGTGCCCGCGGACAGGTCCACCACGAACCAGTGCCACCAGCCCGAGCCCGTGGGCGCGTCCGGGTCGTACACGGTGACGGCGAAGCTCCGGGCCTCCAGCGGCGCCCCGCTCCACTGCAGCACGGGCGAGCGGTTCTGGCCGGAACAGCCGAAACCGTCGAACTCGAAGTGCTGCGGCACGGTGCCACCGCTCGGAATATCGGGGCTGGAAAGGGTGAATGCGGTCATGCCTGCTCCTGTCGGTGAAAAAGAGGTCAAAAATGGCTTCAAGGCTTGCCAGAAAAGCGCCAGCAGCTCCCATTTACATAGCACATCACAGCCGCCCCTCCTGCACCGCGTGACACGCCACGCGCGTGCCCGCGCCGGCCTCGTGCAGCGCGGGGCGCTCGGCGCGGCAGCGCGCGTTGGCGTGCGGGCAGCGCGGGTTGAAGGCGCAGCCGGGCGGCGGGTCGAGCGGGTTGGGCACCTCGCCCTGCACGGGCGTGCGGGCGCGGCCGGTGTCGTGCATCTTGGGGATGGCGTCGAGCAGCATGCGCGTGTAGGGGTGGCGCGGGTGGCTGAACAGCGTGTGCTTGTCCGCCAGCTCCACCAGCCGGCCCAGGTACATCACGCCCACCTGGTCGCTCACGTGGCGCACCACGGCGAGGTTGTGACTGATGAACAGGTAGGTCAGGCCGCGCTCGCGCTGCAGCCGCTTCATGATGTTGAGCACCTGCGCCTGCACGCTCACGTCGAGCGCGCTCGTGGGCTCGTCGCACACGAGGAACTCGGGCGCGGTGGCGAGCGCCCGGGCGATGGAGATGCGCTGGCGCTGCCCGCCCGAGAACTGGTGCGGGTACCTGGCCATGTCCTGCGCGGACAGGCCCACGCACGTGAGCAGCTCGTCCACGCGGGCCTTGAGCTCGGCCTTGCCGGTGATGAGGCCGTGCTCGCGCAGCGGCTCGCCGACGATGTCCTCGACCCGCCAGCGCGGGTTCAGGCTCGCATACGGGTCCTGGAAGATCATCTGGATGCGCCGGCGCAGCGCGCGCGCATCGCGGCCCTGGAAGGCGGCATGCGCGTCCTGCCCGTCGAAGGTGAAGCCGCCGCGCGTGGGCGCGTACAGGCCCACGAGCAGCCGCGCCACGGTGCTCTTGCCACAGCCCGATTCGCCCACGAGGGCCAGGGTCTGGCCACGCGCAATCTCGAAGCCCACGCCGTCCACGGCGTGCAGCAGCGTGCGCGGCTTGCGCTCGATCACGCGGTTGAGCCAGGGGGCGGAGACGTCGAAGGTCTTGGCCAGGTCGTGCACACGTACCAAGGGTGGCACCAGGGGTTGCGTGGCGGTACTCATGCGGTCACCCCGCTCGCCGGGTCGTGCAGCCAGCATGCGGCCTGGGTCGGGCCCGCGGCGATCAACTCCGGGCGCTCGGTGCGGCAGCGCGCCTGGAAGCCGCGCGGGCAGCGCGGGTTGAAGGCGCAGCCCGGGGGGATGGTGTCCAGGCGCGGCATGGCGCCGTCGATCTGGTAGAGCGCATCGCGTTCGGACTCCATGTCGGGAATGGCCGCCATCAGCCCGGCGGTGTAGGGGTGCGCGGGGTGGTTGATGACCGCGTGCACGGGACCGATCTCGGCGATGCGGCCCGCGTACATCACGGCCACGCGGTCGCAGGTCTCGGCGATCACGCCCATGTCGTGCGTGATGAGCATGACGGCCGCGCCGCGTGTCTTGCAGATGCTCTTGAGCAACTGGATGATCTGCGCCTGGATGGATACGTCGAGCGCCGTGGTGGGCTCGTCGGCCACGATGAGCTGCGGCTCGGCCGCGAGCGCCAGGGCGATGACCACGCGCTGGCGCATGCCGCCGCTGAACTGGTGCGGGTAGTGGCCGATGCGCTGCTCCGCCGCCGGGATGCCCGTGTCCTTGAGCAATTGCACGGCGCGCTGGCGCGCCTCGGCCGCGCTCACCGGCAGGTGCGTCTGGATGGTCTCGACAAGCTGCTGGCCCACGGTGTAGAGCGGGTTCAGCGAGGTGAGCGGGTCCTGGAAGATGGCGCCAATGCGCCGTCCGCGGATGCGCCGCATCTGCGCGTGCGGCAGGTGGTCGATGCGCTCGCCCTCCAACCGTATCTGCCCCGAGGCGATGCGCCCTGGCGGCTCCAACAGGCCGATGATGGACGCGCCCGTGAGCGACTTGCCCGCGCCCGATTCGCCCACCACGCCGAGGATCTCGCCCGGCGCGATGGCAAAGGAAACGCCGTCCAGCGCGCGCAGCACGCCGCGCCGGGTGGGGAATTCGACCACGAGGTTCTGGACTTCGAGTAATGCCATGTCAGCGCAGCCGTGGATTGAGCGCATCGCGCAGCCAGTCGCCCAGCAGGTTCACCGACAGCGCGATCAGCACCAGCATGATGCCGGGGAAGACGGTGATCCACCACTCGCCCGAGAACAGGTAGTCGTTGCCCACGCGGATCAGCGTGCCCAGCGACGGCGCGGTGGGCGGCGCGCCCACGCCGAGGAACGACAGCGTGGCCTCGGTGATGATGGCCGTGGCGACCTGGATGGTGGCCAGCACCGTGACCGGGCCCGTCACGTTGGGCAGGATGTGCCGGAACATGATTCGCACGGGCGGCACGCCCGTCACCCGCGCGGCCTGCACGTATTCCTTGCCGCGCTCGACCATGGTGCTCGCGCGCACGGTGCGCGCGTACTGCACCCAGCCGTTGCTGCCCGCGAAGGCGATGGCCAGGATGAGCACGCCAAAGGCCATGCCCTCCGGCGCGTCGGGGTACAGCGCCCGCGCCACGCCCGCGATGAGCAGCGCCACCAGGATCGCCGGGAAGGACGACACCACGTCGCACACGCGCATCAGCAGCGCATCCACCCAGCCGCCCGTGGCGCCCGCCAGCAGGCCCAGCGCCACGCCGATCGCCAGCGACAGCGCCACGCCGGCCAGGCCCACGATGAGCGAGATGCGCGTGCCGTAGATCAGCGCCGAAAGGATGTCACGCCCCTGGTCGTCGGTGCCGAGCAGGTACTTGGCCGAGCCCTCGGGGCTCCACGCGGGCGGCAGGCGCGCGTCCGAGAGTTCGAGCGTGGCCAGGTCGAACGGGTTGTGCGGCGCCACCCAGCCCGCGAACAGCGCGCAGAACACGCACACGGCCGCGACGCAGGCCGCCCCCATGGCCAGGGGCGACGCGCGCAGGCTGTGGCCCATGTCACTGTCGAGCCAGCGGTGCAGGGGGTTTTTCATCCAGGGTTTCCACAGGCATTCAACGCAGGTCAAATACTCCTGAAAAAATAGCTGGCAGCGCTTGCCAGTGCTGCGTTTCAGGCACTTTTTCCATCAAACCTCCACCATCGGCATGGCCTGCTCGACCAGGCCCGCATGCAGCGCCGCGCCCAGGGGCAGCACTTCGTCGTTGAAGTCGTAGCGGCTGTTGTGCAGCGCCGCGCCGCCCACGCCGTTGCCCTGGCCCAGGCGCAGGTAGGCGCCGGGCTTGCTTTGCAGCATGAAGGAGAAATCCTCGGCGCCCATGCTTGGCTCCAGGTCGCGCACCACGTTCTCGGCGCCCACGATGGACTCGGCCACGTCGCCAGCGAAGCGCGCGTCGCTTTCGGTGTTGATGGTGGCGGGGTACATGCGTTCGTAGCGCACGACGGCGGTGACGCCCAGGCCCAGCGCCACGGCGCTGCACAGCTCCTTGAGGCGCGACTCCACCATGTCCTGCACCGTTGGGGCGAAGCTGCGCACCGTGCCCACCAGCGTGGCGCTACCGGGCTGCACGCTGAAGGCGCCCAGGTCGCCCGCCTGCACCGCGCACAGGCTGATGACGGCGCTGTCGAGCGGGCGCACGTTGCGCGCCACAATGCTCTGCACCGCGGTGACGATGTGCGCCGCGGCCAGGATCACGTCCGTCGTCTGGTACGGGTGCGCGCCATGGCCGCCGCGGCCCGTGACCTCGATGGTGATGCGGTCGGCCGCGGCCATCATGGCGCCGCCATTCAGCCCCACGGTGCCGGCCTTCATGGCGGGCCAGTTGTGCATGGCGTAGACCGACTGCGCCGGGAAGCGCTCGAACAGCCCGTCCTCGATCATCGCGCGCGCGCCCGCGCAGCCCTCCTCGCCAGGCTGGAAGATCAGCACCGCCGTGCCATCGAAATGGCGCGTGGCCGCCAGGTAGCGCGCCGCGCCCACCAGCATGGCGGTGTGGCCGTCGTGCCCGCAGCCGTGCATCAGGCCGCTCTTGCACGATTTCCAGGCGAAGTCGTTGTGCTCGGTCATGGGCAATGCGTCCATGTCGGCACGCAGGCCAAGCATGGAGCCGCTGGATTGCCCGCGCCCACGCACCACCGCCACCACGCCGGTGCGGCCGATGCCCTCGTGGATCTCGTCAACGCCGCAGGCCTGCAGCGCCTCCTTGACGCGGGCGGCCGTGTAATGCTCCTCGAAGCCCAGCTCCGGATGGGCGTGCAGGTCGCGGCGCAGCGCGGCCAGCTCGGGATGAAACTGGGCGATCTGGGCGAACGCCCGCCCGCCCGCCTTGAAGCGCGGTGCCTGCATCTCAATGTCCTCCAGCCCGGCCGACGCGCAGGCGCGGATCGACCAGGAAATACAACAAATCCACCACCAGGTTGATCACGACGAAGATCAGCGCGATCAGGCACAGGTAGGCCGCCATCACCGGAATGTCGGCGAAGGTCACGGCCTGGATGAACAGCAGCCCCATGCCGGGCCACTGGAATACCGTCTCGGTGATGATGGCAAAGGCGATCAGGCCGCCAAGCTGCAGCCCGGTGATGGTCATCACCGGCACCAGCGTGTTCTTGAGCGCATGGCCGAAGTAGATGGCCCGGTCGGTGAGCCCGCGCGCCCGCGCGAACTTGATGTAGTCGGTGCGCAGCACTTCCAGCATCTCGGCGCGCACCAGGCGCATGATCAGCGTCAGTTGGAAGATGGCCAGGGTGACGGCGGGCAGAACGAGGTGGTGCCACCCCTTGGCCGTCAGCAGCCCGGTGCTCCACCAGCCCAGTTGCACCACTTCGCCCCGCCCGAAGCTCGGGAACCAGCCCAGCGTGACCGAGAACACCAGGATCAGCAGGATGCCAATGAGGAACGTGGGCAGCGACACGCCGAGCAGCGACAGCGCCATGAACACCTGGCTGCTGAAGGTGCCGCGCTTGAGCGCCGCGTACACCCCCATCGGGATGCCCACCAGCAAGGCCAGGATGGCCGCCGCCAGCGCCAGTTCCAGCGTCGCGGGGAGGCGCTCGGCAATCAGGCGCGACACCTGCGCGCCCTGGCGCAGGCTGATGCCGAACTCGCCTTGCGCGGCGTTCCACAGGAAATGCCCGAACTGCACGACGAACGAACGGTCCAGCCCCAGGGCCGCGCGCAGCGCCGCCACCTGCTCCGGCGTCGCGTCCTGGCCCAGCAGGATCAGCACCGGATCGCCCACGAACTGGAACAACAGGAAGGCCAGAAAGGCCACGGTGACCATCACGATCACCGCCTGGAGCAAACGGCGGAGGATGAAAGCGAGCATGGGAAGCGAGGCAATGCAACCGCTCCCATGCTAGCAGGCACGGCGACCCTGGCGCACCTCGTTCGACCGGGGAAAACGCCCAAAAAAAAGCCCCTGCTCGCAGGGGCTTTTTCGGAGGCAGGCCGCGCGAGGCGGCCCGGGGATCAGAAGCGATGGCGCAGGCCGATGGTGAAGCCGGTACGGCTGCGGGCCTTGCTGGCCGCGTCCAGGTAAACCGCGTCGCCACCGCTGAGGCGCGTGTTGTCGATGCCCACGTAGGCATCGGTGCGCTTGCTGAAGGCGTAGTCGGCCACGGCCACGACGAAGTTGGCCTTGCCGTTTGCCACACCAGTCGCCGAGCCGGACTGCTTGCCGTGGAAGTAGTGCAGGCCCACGTTGAGCTGCGGCGTGGCCTGGTAGCCCACGCCGAGCTTCAACAGCTGGCGCTTGTCGGCATCGCCCGGAATGAAGCCGCCGTTGGACTGGCCGGCCCAGAACACACCCAGAATCGCGCTATCCAACTGATTGCGAATAGTCTGGATGGGGTTGGCACCTGCAGTCGTGAACTTGGCCTTGTTCAAGCCATAGCCAGCGGACAGATACCAGGGGCCGGTGCGATACGAACCACCCAGGGTCCACGCATCGACATCGGTGCCGCCAGGCAGCGTGGTACGCAGATAGCCACCGCCGACGGCCAGCCCGTTACCAGGAGCGTAGCGCAGATAGCCGCCGACCGTCTTCCATGCACCGCCATTGATGGTGCTCAGCGCCTTGGCACCAATCAAGGCCGGCAATTGGGCCGCGTTACCAGGGAAACCTGCCTCGATATCTTTGGTATCGTTGTTTTCATCAAACGAATACTGCAACGAGCCGACCAGGCTGCGGTCCTGCGTGGCGAAGGTGTACTTCAGCATATTGCTGGTACGCGCACCCATGGCCAAGCCAAGCTCAGGCTTGTAGGCTTCCATATAGGGCGAATAAGGGAACGAAGCGTAGGTGCTGGTCACCACGTCGAACAGCACGTTCCACTGGCGGCCGGCGGTCAGGCGGCCATAAGGGGTTTGCAGACCCACGTGAGCCAGTTGGAAGAAAGGCGCGTTCGCGGCGGAATTTCCTGCATCAGCGTCGAAACGGTTTTCCAGCACCACCAGCGCCGTATTGCCACCACCCAGATCTTCCGTGACGTTGATACCCCAGCGGCTCTGCGACATACCGCCGCCAATCATCTGGGTTTTGCTCTTCTGGTCCACGCCTTCGTTATTGGTGTGGCGCACAGCGGCATCCACGATACCCCACAACTCCACCTTGCTGGTTTGGGCCATTGCCACACCGGCACTGCACAAAGCCAAGGCTGCCACAATGATGTTCTTCTGCATTAGATAAACTCCTCTAGGATTGATAACCGGTTTCAGAATTCGCAGCCATTCTAAAAATGAACCGCTCCGAACCATGCAATACCGTTAGATTCACCGCACTAAAATTTCCTCCCAAGGAGGCCCTGCGGCCAAATCGTGTTTTTTGACAGGGGGCGGGGAACCTTGATTGTTAAAAACCGACACAATCCGGGCAAGGGCTTATCGCATTCCTGCCACAGGGGTTAACCCCGAACGCAGTCACGCACGCGACAGACTCCCAAATAAAAAAACCGCTGCACGAGTGCAGCGGTTTGTGTTTCCAAGACAAGCTGGCTCACGCCAGCCTGGCATTAGAAGGAGTGGCTCACGCCCACTTGGAAACCTTGCTGTGCGCCGTTGTCCTTCAGAGTGGCGGGGGTGCCCAGGTTCCAGACTTGGGCGCCATCCTTGTTCTTCAGGTAGGCGTAGGTGCCGTACACGGAAGTGCGCTTGGACAGGCCATACACATAACCCACGGCGAACTGGTCAGCCTTGAGCTTCACGCCTGCATTGTTGTTCTCATAGCGGTTGTACGCAGCACGCACCAGGCCCGGGCCCACGGGTGCGGTCACAGCCAGCATGTAGCCCTTGCGCTTGTTGTCGCCAACAGCCAGGTCAACCTTGGAATCGCGGTAGCCAGCCAGGATCTTGGCCACGCCCAGATCGTACGAACCGCCGAGGCTCCAGACGTTGATCTTGCCGGTGGCAACGGAGTTGGCACCCTTGTTCAGGCGCTCCAGACCCAGGCCAACGCTCAGAGGGCCGTTGTCATAGGTCAGGCCAGCACCCAGGTATTGGCTGTCGCTGTTGGCGCCAGCCACTTCGCCGAAGCCGTAGTTCACAGCAGCCTTGAAACCGCTGAAGTTGGGCGACACGTAGGTCAGGGCATTGCTCACGCGCTGGTTGGTCGTCACAGCGGCGGCGTTGGCGCTGCCGTCCACGACACCACCATCAGCCCACAGGCGGGACTGGCCGATACCCACGGAACCGAACACGTCGTAGCGAGCGGTGGCGTTGTAGGCAGCGGTCAGCTCGCGGCCCAGACGCACTTCACCGAAGCCGCCTTCCAGGCCCACGGTCGATTGACGCTTGAATGCCAGGCCATCACCAGCCTTGGCGCCAGCGTAGCCGGAAGCACCGTCGCCGTTGTCCAGGTTCAGACCTGCTTCCAGGCGGAAGTTGGCCTTCAGGCCACCGCCCAGGTCTTCCACGCCGCGGAAGCCGATGCGGCTGGTCAGGTTGTTGCCGGAGGTCACGCCGGACCAGTTCTTGTCACCATTGACGTAGGTCACGCCAGCGTCGGCCACGCCGTACAGGGTCACGGAAGATTGAGCCATGGCGGCGCCAGAAGCAGCCAGCACAGCCAGGGCGAGCAGGGATTTTTTCATTGCAAGTACTCCAAGGTTTAACTAGAGGGCGCCGACGGCGTTGTGGGTGCGGCACTGACATGCCCCGCCGGTCCCGGGCCAACCTCCTGATGGGGAAGTTCCCCCCATTGCACCAGACGCCACCCTCTTTCGCAAAGGAAATCCCCTCGCTGGTGCATTCAACGGCGCATTTCGTTGTTGTGATGCAACATACCGACCGCCCCCTGCACCAGGGGGTTTTCACTGATATGACAACACGGGCCTGCGGGGGCTTTTTTTGCCCTTGATGCCCTCGCTGCCGCTGGCCGGCTGGCCGGCCCTCAGACCTCGATCAGATCAAAGCCTGTGGTGATTTGCGCCGTCTTGCCCAGCATGATGCTGGCGGAGCAGTATTTCTCGTGGCTCAGGGCGATGGCCCGCTCCACGGCGGCGGCCGGGATGCCCTTGCCGGTGACGGTGAAATGCATGTGGATCCTAGTGAATACCTTCGGTTCTGTATCGGCACGTTCCGACGTTAACTTGACACTGCAGCCGCGCACATCGTGGCGCCCACGGCGCAGGATCAGCACCACGTCGTACGCGGTACATCCCCCGGTGCCAGCCAGCAGCGTCTCCATGGGACGAGGAGCAAGATTCAGGCCACCCAGCTCCGGCTTGGCCGCATCGGGCGCCCCATCCATGGCCAGGACATGGCCGCTGCCGGTTTCGGCGACAAAGCCCATGCCCGAGCGCGTGCCGCTCGCGCCGGTCCAGCTGACTGTGCATTCCATATAAGAGGTCTTTCTCTGACTGAGCGATAAGGGAGCGTGATTGCAGCAAAAAAACAGACCCTTGTGGGGATATGGCTTCCTAATGTTGCAACGCAACATCGCCGCGCTACAATGGCCTCCATGCGCAGCAAGTCTGTGCGCCGTTTGTCTCCTCCACCTCCTCTAACGGTGGATTCAGCCCCTAGCCTCACGGCTCGGGGCTTTTTTTTGGCCATTCATCGCCCGTCCTATGATGGCGCCCACCATGACCCAGCCCCTTTCCCCGTTCGACTACCTGAAGAAAATCCTCACCGCGCGCGTGTACGACGTGGCCGTGGAGTCCGACCTGCAGCCGGCGCGCGCCCTGAGCCGGCGCCTGCACAACAAGGTGCTGCTCAAGCGCGAGGACCAGCAGCCGGTGTTCAGCTTCAAGCTGCGCGGCGCCTATAACAAGATGGCGCAACTGCCGCCCGAGCAGTTGCAGAAGGGCGTGATCTGCGCCTCGGCCGGCAACCACGCGCAGGGCGTGGCCATGAGCGCGCGCAAGCTCGGCGTGCGCGCCGTGATCGTCATGCCCACCACCACGCCGCAAGTCAAGATCGACGCCGTGCAGGCACTCGGCGGCGAGGTGGTGCTGGCCGGCGAGAGCTTCACCGATGCCTACCAGCATTCGCTCGAGCTGCAGCAGGCGCAGTCGCTCACTTTCGTCCACCCCTTCGACGACCCGGACGTGATCGCCGGCCAGGGCACCATCGCCATGGAAATCCTGCGCCAGTTGCAAAGCCTGGGCAGCCAGCGGCTCGACGCGGTGTTCGTCGCCATCGGCGGCGGCGGGCTGATCAGCGGCGTGGCCAACTACATCAAGGCCGTGCGCCCCGAGATCAAGGTGATCGGCGTGCAGATGAACGACTCCGACGCCATGGTCCAGTCCGTGCAGGCGGGTGCGCGCGTGACGCTGCAGGACGTTGGCCTGTTCTCCGACGGCACCGCCGTCAAGCTCGTGGGCGAGGAGACCTTCCGCGTCGCCCAGGGGCTGGTGGACGGCTACGTCACCGTCAACACCGACGCCGTGTGCGCCGCGATCAAGGACATCTTCGTGGACACGCGCAGCATCGTCGAGCCCGCGGGCGCGCTCGCCGTGGCGGCCATCAAGCAGTACGTGGCGCAACACAAGACCAAGGGCGAGACCTACGCCGCCATCCTGTGCGGCGCCAACATGAACTTCGACCGCCTGCGCTTCGTCGCCGAGCGCGCCGAGGTGGGCGAGGAGCGCGAGGCGCTGCTGGCCGTCACCATCCCCGAGGAGCGCGGCAGCTTCCGGCGCTTTTGCGAGCTCATCGGCCAGTTGCCCGGCGGCCCGCGCAACGTCACCGAGTTCAACTACCGCATCGGCGACAGCGCGCGCGCGCACGTGTTCGTGGGCCTGACCGCGCACGGCAAGGGCGAGTCGGAAAAGCTCGCCAAGACCTTCCAGCGCCAGGGCTTCGAGGCGCTGGACCTGACGCACGACGAACTCGCCAAGGAACACCTGCGCCACCTCGTGGGCGGGCGCTCGCCGCTGGCGCAGGACGAACGCCTGCTGCGCTTCGAGTTCCCCGAGCGCCCCGGCGCGCTGCTCAAGTTCCTCAGCCTGATGCAGCCGAGCTGGAACATCTCGCTGTTCCACTACCGCAACCAGGGCGCGGACTACGGCCGCATCCTCGTTGGCATCCAGGTGCCGCCCGAGGACTCGGCCGCGTTCGACGCCTTCCTCGCCACCCTCGGCTACCCGTATGCCGAGGAAACGCAGAACCCGGCCTACCGCCTGTTTCTACAAACAAAATAGGCACTAGCCCTTACTGGACAAGCGCCAGCAGCTACCAAACCAAGAGCATGCAAGCCCTGCGCCACTACCTGCTGGCCGTGCAGTTCTTCACGCGCATCCCCATCACCGGGCGGCTGGCCGGCTGGGTGGGCTACAGCCCGGCCATGCTGCGCGCCAGCAGCGCGCACTTCCCCGGCGTGGGCTGGATCGCCGCCGCCGTGGCCACGGCCAGCTACGCCGCGCTGGCGCTGCTGCTCGCGCCCAGCCCCTGGGCCAGCGCTGTGGCGGCCGTGGGCTGCACGGTGGCCACGGTGCTGCTCACCGGCGGCTTCCATGAGGACGGCCTGGCCGACGTGGCCGACGGCCTGGGCGGCAGCGCCGACACCGAGCGCGCGCTCGACATCATGAAGGACTCGCGCATCGGCGCCTACGGCACGCTGGCGCTGCTGCTGGCGCTGCTGGCCAAGTGCGCACTGCTGGCGCTGCTGGGCACGCACAGCCTGGCGGCGGCGCTGACGGCGCTGGCGGCGGCGCACGTGCTCTCGCGCCTGTGGCCGCTGTTCATCGTGCGCAGCCTGCCGCACGTGGGCGACACCGCGCGCTCCAAGAGCAAGCCGCTGGCCGACCAGATCAGCGGCGCCGCGCTGGTGGCTGCATGTTTATGGTGTTTTCCGGCTCTAGGCCTTATCCATCAAGCGCCAGGAGCTCTCTTTCTAGGAGCAGGCATGGCCGCCAGCCTGTTCGCCGCCTGGCGCATGCAGCGTCTGTTCGCGCACCGCATTGGCGGCTTCACCGGCGACTGCCTGGGCGCCACGCAGCAGGTGGGCGAAATCGCCTTCTACCTCGGCGCGGCCGTGGCGCTCGGATACCTGTGAAGCTCTGGCTGGCCCGCCACGCCACGCCCCTGGTGCCCGCAGGCACCTGCTATGGCCGCCTGAACGTGGCGGCCGATGCCGCAGCAACCACTGCCGCCGCCGAAGCCCTGGCCGCCGCGCTGCCTGCCGGCGTGCGCCTGCGCACCTCACCGCTACAAAGATGCGAGCAGCTTGCGCAGGCCCTGCAGGGGCTACGGCCCGATCTGGCCTGCACCACCGATGCGCGGCTGGCGGAGCTGGACTTCGGCGCCTGGGAAGGGCAGCGCTGGGACGCCATCGCCCCCGCCGCCTACGACGCCTGGACGGCGGACTTCGCCCACTACCGCCCCGGCGGCGGCGAAAGCCTGGCCGTGCTACTGCAGCGCGTGCAGGGCGCGCTGGCCGCTGCGCGCGGCAACGGGGGAGACGAAGCCTGGATCACCCACGCGGGCGTGGCGCGCTGCGTGCACTGGCTGCTGCGCGCACCGGCGCACACCTGGCCCGCCGCCTCGGAATGGGACATGCCCGCGCCCTTTTTTGGTGCGTGGCAGGTGCGAGATATCTAGGAATCTAGCGCGGTGCCGCCGTGCCGCCCGGCGGCACCGGCATGGACAAGACCTGCGTGCTCGGCCCGCCCAGTGCCGCGCCCAGGTGCGCTTCGCGCGCGCCCACGCTCTGCAGCACCAGGCCCGGCTCCACCTGCACGCCCACGCGGTACGGCTTGGGCGGCTTGCCGTCCACGGCGATGAGCGCCGCGCCGCCGCCGCTGCGGCGCCCGGCCACCACGCCCACCAGGGCGAAGCGGCTCGCGGGCACGGCCTCGGGCGCCGTGGCCGCTGCCACCGCCGTGGCGCCGGGCACACCCAGCAGCACGCCCAGCGCCTGGGCGTCCGGCGCGGGCACGGCGGGAGGGGCGGCGGCCGCCGCGGGCGGCAAGGGCCGCTGCGTCAGGCGCAGGCCCCAGTAGACCAGGCTGGCCCCCGCCAGAACCCACAGCGCGAAAGTGGCCAGGCGCAGGCCCCAGGCGGCGCCGGACTGCGGGGAGGAAGGGAGCGAAGCGGTTGCCATAGCGCGCGATTATGATTGACCGGATACGCCGACCACCACACCCCGACCCTGCCGTGACCCTCTCCCCCCGCCCCCCTGCCCGCACGACCGCTCACACGACCGCCCAACGCCTCCTGGCCACCGCCCGCACCGCGCCCACGCTGCGCGCGCGCCTCGCGGCGGGCTTCACCCTGATCGAGCTGATGGTGGTGCTGGTCATCATCGGCGTGCTGGCGGCGCTCATCGTGCCCAACGTGCTGGAGCGCACCGACGATGCCCGCATGACCGCCGCGCGCACCGACATCACCAACATCATGCAGGCGCTCAAGCTGTACCGCCTGGACAACCAGCGCTACCCCACGCCCGAGCAGGGCCTGCAAGCGCTGGTGGCCAAGCCCACCAGCGGTCCCATTCCCGGCAACTGGAAGCCCTACCTGGAAAAGCTCCCCAACGACCCCTGGGGCCGCCCGTACCAGTACCTGAACCCGGGCATCAAGGGCGCCGTGGACGTGATGTCCTTCGGCGCGGATGGCCAGTCCGGCGGCGAAGGCAAGGACAGCGACATCGGCAGCTGGCAGTGAGCACGGCAGGAATACAAGCCAAATCGGCCTCCAGCCCTTATCCAGCAAGCGCTGGCAGCTATCAAATTCGCACCAACTCACCGCGGACGATCCGGGGCTTCACGCTGCTGGAACTGCTCGTCGTGCTGAGCATCATCGCCCTGGCCACGGCCGGCGTCGGCCTGGCGCTGCGCGACGGCGGCACCCACCGCCTGGAGCGCGAGGGCGAGCGCCTGGCCGCGCTGCTCGAAGCCGCCCGCGCCCAGTCGCGCGCCAGCGGCGTGCCAGTGCGCTGGCGCGTGCAGGCGCAGGGCTTTCGCTTTGACGGGCTGGCCCCGGGCCAACTGCCGCAGGACTGGCTCGACCCTGCCGCGCAAACGCTGGGCACGCCGGTGCTGGTGCTCGGCCCCGAGCCCCTGATCGCCCCGCAGCAGGTGGTGCTCACCCTGGCCGACCTGCCAGGACGGCAACTGCGCGTGGCCACCGACGGGCTGCGCCCCTTCACCGCCGAGGCGCTGCAGTGACCATGCGCTGCCCGCACGGCTTCACGCTCATCGAGGTCATGGTGGCCCTGGCCATCACCGCCATCGCCCTCATGGCCGGGCTGCAGGCCACGGGCGCCCTGACGCGCAACGCCACGCGCCAGAGCGACGTGCTGCTGGCCCAGTTGTGCGCCGACAACGCGCTGGCGCAACTGCGCCTGCTGCGCCAGATGCCGGCCATCGGCGACATGGACCAGACCTGCGAGCAGGCCGGGCAGGCGTTCGCGCTGCAGATCCACGTGCGCCCCACGCCGAATCCGCTGTTCCGCCGCGTCGATGCCCAGGTGTTCGCCGAAGGGCTGCCCGTATTGCGCATCTCCACCATCCAGGGCCGCTGAATGGAGTACACCCCCCTGAGCGGCTGCGCCGCTTCCCCCCGCTCTCGCGCTTCGCGCGGGCAGGGGGACGACGCCCGCGCGGCGGGGCGGCCCTTGCGCGGCGTCCGCTGGCCTGGGGCGCGCCAGTTTCACAGGCCGTGGCTCGCGCCGTGGATGCGTGTGATGAAAACCCGCCGTGGCTTCACGCTCATCGAACTGCTCGTGGCGATTGCCGTGATGGCGCTGATCGCCCTCCTGAGCTGGCGCGGCCTCGACGGCATGGTGCGCGCCCAGGAGCAGACCCGCGCGCGCGCCGAGGCCCACCTGGTGCTGCAAACCACCCTGGCCCAGTGGGACGCCGACCTGGACGCCCTGCAGCCGCTGCTGCACACCACCCCCATCGACTGGGACGGCCAGGTGCTGCGCCTGACGCGCCGCGCCAGCCTCTGGCCCGACCCGGGCGCCCTCGTGGTGGCCTGGACGCGGCGCAACGTCGGCGGCACCGACCTGTGGCTGCGCTGGCAGTCGCCCCCGCTGCGCACCCTGGCGCAATGGCAGCAGGCCTGGCAGACCGCCGCCCAGTGGGCGCGCAACCCCGGCGACGCCGAGCGCCGCGGCGAAGTGGCGCTGCTGCCGCTGGCGCAATGGCGCCTGCTGTTCTACCGCGACGGCGCCTGGACCAACCCCCAGTCCAGCGGCGGCCAGAACCCGGCCGGAACGGCCAGCGACCCCAGCGCCGCGCTGCCCGAGGGCATCCGCCTCGAAATCACGCTGCCCCCCGGGCCCGGCCTGGCCGGCCCGCTGGCGCGCGACTGGGTCAACCCCGTGGTGCGGGACCGGCAGCCATGACCGCACCCCGCCAACGCGGCGCCGCGCTGCTCGCGGCCATGCTCACCGTCACCCTGGTGGCAGCATTCGCCGCCGCCGCGCTGTGGCAGCAGTGGCGCGCCGTCGAGGTGGAAAGCGCCGAGCGCACGCGCGTGCAGTCGGGCTGGCTGCTGCTGGGCGCGCTCGACTGGTCGCGCCTCATCCTGGTGGAGGACGGGCGCGGCAGCAGCGCCGACCACCTGGCCGAACCCTGGGCCGTGCCGCTGGAGGAAGCGCGCCTGTCCACCTTCCTGGCCGCCGACAAGAACGTGGCCCAGTTCGACGACGCCAGCGTGGACACCACCAACGCCTTCCTCTCGGGCCAGATCACCGACATGCAGGCGCGCCTGAACCTGCGCAACCTGCTGGGCGACGACACCCAGGCCAAGGCGGCGCAGCGCCAGCTCGCCCGCCTGTTCGAGCGCCTGGGTCTGCCCGCGCAGGAGCTGGCCCTGCTGGTGGACGGCCTGCGCCGCGCCTACAAAGGCACCGGCAACGATGCCCCCCTGCTGCCGCCGACGCCCGACCAGCTCGGCTGGCTCGGCCTCTCGCCGCTCACCGTCGCCCGGCTCGCGCCGCACGTCGCCCTGCTGCCCATGGCCACGCCGGTGAACGCCAACACCGCCAGCGCCGACGTGCTGTGGGCCGCCATCGAAGGGCTGGACCAGGCCGGCGCGCTGCGGCTGGTGCAAGCGCGCGAGTCGCGCTACTTCCGCACCGTGGAAGACGTCAAGCAGGCGCTGGGCGCCAACTGGGAGTTCCAGGACAGCAACGCCATCGGCACCAGCACCAGTTTTTTCGAGGTGCGCGGGCGCCTGCGCCTGGACGGCACCACCGTGGAGGAGCGCTCGCTCGTGCAGCGCCGCAACGGCCAGGTCTTCGTGCTGTGGCGCCAGCGCAGCGCCCTGCCGCCCGCCGTGCCCGGCAGCGCCTTGGGCACAGCCAAGCCGCCGCTGTAAAGGCGCTCCCCTAGAATCGCCCGCACACCGCCCATGAGCACCCTCCTCCTGATCCTGCCCCCCGCACCGCCGGGGCCCCATACCTCCTTCGGCTACCTGGTCAGCCCCGATGGCCACCAGATCGAGCGCCAGGGCAACGCCGCGCCCGCGCTGCTGCCCACGCCCGGGCGCGCCGGCGAAACCGTGGCCGTGGTGCCCGTGCAGGCGCTGTCGTGGCAGCGCATCACCCTGCCGCAGAACCTGCCCCTGGCGAACGCCCCGCGCCTGCGCGCCGTGCTCGAAGGCCTGCTCGAAGACCGCCTGCTCGACGACCCGGCGCAACTGCACTTCGCGCTGCAGCCCGGCGCCCGCGCGGGCGAAGCCGCCTGGGTCGCCGTATGCGACCGCGCCTGGCTGCAGCAGCACCTGCAACTGCTGGAGGCGGCAGGCCGCCCGGTGGCGCGCGTGGTGCCCGAATTCGCGCCGCTCGCAGGCGGCACGCCCACCTACTGCGCGCTGGGCACGCTCGACGCCGCCTGGCTGCTGGCCACCGGCCTTGGGGCCGGGCAGGGCGTGGCGCTGCTGCCCCTGGCGGCCGCGCCCGCGCTGCTGGCACCCACGGCGGCGGACGAAGAACCGCCCGCCGTGCTGGCCGACCCCGCCGTGGCGGCGCTGGCCGAACAGACGCTGGGCCGCACCGTGGCCCTGGCCACGGCGGGCGAGCGTGCGCTGCGCGCCGCGCGTGGTGACTGGGACCTGGCCCAGCTCGACCTGGCCAGCCGGGGGCGCGCGCGGCTGCTGCGCAAATCGGGCAGCCTGGCTGGCGCCTTGCTGCGCGCGCCACAGTGGCGCGCCGCGCGCTGGGCCCTGGGCCTGCTGGCGGCCGCGCACCTGGTGGGGCTGAATGCCTGGGCCTGGCAGGAGCGCCAGTCGCTCGCGGCCAAGCAGGCCAGCGTGCGCGGTGTGCTCACACAGACCTTCCCCCAGGTCAAGGTGGTGGTGGACGCTCCGGTGCAGATGGAACGCGAACTGGCTGCGCTGCGCCAGACGGCCGGCAGCCTCGGGCCCGGCGACCTGGAGCCCATGATGGCCGCCACCGGCCAGGCACTGCAGGCCGCCCTGCCGGGCGCGCGCCCGCAGGCGCTGGAATACGCCAACGGCACGCTGCGCCTGCGCGGCATCGATCTCGAGGGCGACGCCCTGGCCACGCTGCAGGAGCGCCTGGCCACGGCGGGCTACCGGGCGCAGCCCGATGACGGCGCCCTCGTGGTGCGCATGGAGGACGGCCAATGAGCGCCGCAAAGCCCACCGATGCCCTGGCCCCGCTGCAGGCCCGCTGGAAAGCGCTGGCGCCGCGCGAGCAGAACCTGGTGCTGGCGGCCGGCGCGCTGCTGGCCATCGCGCTGCTGTGGTGGCTGCTGCTGGCGCCCGCGCTGCAGACCCTGCGCGCCGCTCCGGCGCGCCACGCCGCGCTCGACGCCCAGCTGCAGCGCATGCAGGCGCTGCAGGCCGAGGCGCAGCAACTGCACGACGCCCCGCCGGTACGCGCCGCCGATGCGCGCCGCAGCCTGCAGAACACGCTGGCGCAGCAGCTCGGCGACACGGCCCAGATCCAGTTCACCGGCGACCGCGCCACCGTCACGCTCAAGGGCGCCAGCGCCTCGGTGCTGGCGCAGTGGCTGGCGCAGGCCCGCAGCAACGCCCATGCCGCGCCGCTCGAAGCCCGGCTGACGCAGAGCGCCGACGCCGCCCGCACGGTGCCGGCGGCGGGCGAGGCGCGCTGGAATGGCACGCTGGTGCTGTCGCTGCCCACCCCCGCCGAAAAAGGCCGTGCCCCGTGACGGCACGCACCGCCCCCCGCCCGCGCCCGCAGGCGCCGCGCTCGCCGCGCGGCTGGGCGCTGGCCGGCGCGCTGCTGGGCGCGCTGGGCGCGCTCGTGGCCTTCGCCCCGGCACAGTGGCTGGCGCACGGCCTGGCGCGCGCCAGCGGCGGCCAGGTGCTGCTGGCGCAGGCGCGCGGCACGGTGTGGACCGGCTCGGCCCAGCTCGTGCTCACCGGCGGCGCGCAGAGCCAGGACCGCATCGCCCTGCCCGGGCGGCTGCAGTGGCGCCTGCGCCCCGCGGGCGCGGGCCTGGGGGTGGCGCTGCAGGCCGACTGCTGCACGCGCGCGCCGCTGCACATCACCGTCGCCCCGCGCTGGGGCGGCGCCACGGTGGCCGTGGCCGACAGCCAGAGCCAATGGCCGGCCAGCGTGCTCACCGGCCTGGGCACGCCCTGGAACACCCTGCAGCCCCAAGGGCGCCTGGCCCTGCACACGCAGGCCCTGGCGCTGGAGTGGGCCGCCGGACGCCTGCAAATGACCGGGCAGGCGCAACTCGACATGCTGGCCATGTCCTCGCGCCTGTCCACGCTGCGCCCCATGGGCAGCTACCGCCTGCAGCTCGCGGGCGGCGCCGCGCCCACGCTCACGCTGCAAACCCTCGAAGGGCTGCTGCTGCTCAGCGGCAGCGGCCAGTGGGTGGGCCAGCGCCTGCGCTTCACGGGCGAGGCCAGCGCCGCGCCCGACCACGAGGCGCAGCTGTCCAACCTGCTCAACATCATCGGACGGCGCGCGGGACCGCGCTCCGTCATCTCCCTGGGTTGATCCACATGTTCTCCAAGACCCCGCGCATTCTCCGGTTTGCTCTGCATTCGATAGCTGCTGGCGCTTTGCTGGCAAGCGCTAGCGGCCAAATTCATGCAGAACCCTCGAAGAAGGCCAGGAAGGCCGCCGCGCCGCCCATGGCCGCCGCCGAGCCGGTGACGCTGAATTTCGCCAATGCCGACATCGAGGCCGTGGCGCGCACCATGGCCACCATCACCGGGCGCAACGTGGTGGTGGACCCGCGCGTCAAGGGCCAGATCAACCTGGTGGCCGAGCGCCCCGTGCCGCCGGCCGTGGCGTTCGACCAGTTCCTGGCGGCGCTGCGCCTGCAGGGCTTCACCGTGGTCGAGGCGGCCGGGCTGTACAAGGTCGTGCCCGAGGCCGACGCCAAGCTGCAGGCCGGCAGCGTGGGCGTGTCGCAGGGCGGCACCGGCACCACGCTGCAGGGCGGGCAGATCGCCACGCAGATCTTCAAGCTCAACTTCGAGAACGCCAACAACCTGGTGCCGGTGCTGCGCCCGCTCATCAGCCCGAACAACACCATCAACGTCAACCCGGGCAACAACTCGCTCGTCATCACCGACTACGCCGACAACCTGCAGCGCATCGCGCGCATCGTCGCGGCCATGGACGTGGCCAACGCCACCGACGTGGAGATCATCCCGCTGCACCACGCCGTGGCCAGCGACCTGCTGCCGCTGCTCACGCGCCTGGTGGAAGGCGGCACGGCCACGGGCGGGGGCGCCGCCGCCGCGCCGGGCCAGAGCGACACCTCGTTCAAGACCACGCTGCTGGCCGAGCCGCGCAGCAACGCCATCGTGGTGCGCGCCGCCAACCCGGCGCGCGTGGCGCAGATCCGCTCGCTGGTGGCCCGGCTCGACCAGCCCGCGGCGCCCGGCAGCAGCGCGGCCACGGGCAACATCCACGTGGTGTACCTGAAGAACGCCGATGCGGTGAAGCTGGCCGTCACGCTGCGCGCCGCCATGGGCGCCATGGGAGGGGCCAGCGCAGGGGGCGGCGGCGCCAGCAGCGCCAGCGGCCTGGCCTCGGCATTGCAGACCAGCACCTCCGCCAGCCAGGGGACGGGCCTGTCGAACAACGGCAGCGCGCTCGGCGGCGGCAGCTCGGCGGGGCTGGGCAGCGGCGCCTCGGTGACCAGCGCCAGCACCAGCAACCAGCCATCCACGGGGGGCTTCATCCAGGCCGACCCGTCGACCAACTCGCTCATCATCACCGCGCCCGACCCGCTGTACCGCCAACTGCGCGCCGTGATCGACAAGCTCGACGGCCGCCGCGCGCAGGTGCTGGTGGAGAGCATGATCGTCGAGGTCAAGTCGAACAAGCTGGCCCAGTTCGGCGTGCAGTGGCAGGGCGCGTTCGGCACCAAGAATGACGGCGTGCTCGGCGCCATCGGCACCAACTCGGGCGTGGCCGGGGGCAACATCATCACCCTGACCGGCGCCCTGGCCGGCGTGACCACCGGCACCGGAACCACTGCCACCAACCCGCTGAGCTCGATCGGCGGCGGCCTGAACATCGGGCTGGCGCCGCGCATCAACGGCCAGTACTACCTGGGCGCGCTGGCCAACTTCCTGCAAAACAGCGGCGAGGCCAACGTGCTCTCGACCCCGAACCTGCTGACCCTGGACAACGAGGAAGCGAAGATCCTGATCGGCAGCAACGTGCCGTTCCTGAGCGGCTCGTACGCCAACGCCACGAGCACCAGCGGCACGGTGAACCCGTTCAACACCGTCGAGCGCAAGGACGTGGGCCTGGTGCTCAAGGTGCGCCCGCAGATCAACGAGAACGGCACCGTCAAGCTCGCGGTGTACCAGGAGGTGTCGAAGATCGACGATTCCACGCGCAACGACCCCAACGGCGCGACCACCAGCAAGCGCTCCATCGAGTCGAACGTGCTGGTCGAGGACGGCGGCATCATCGTCATCGGCGGCCTGCTGGAAGACGACTACTCCCAGGGCGAGGACAAGGTGCCGGTGATGGGCGACATCCCCGTGTTCGGCAACCTGTTCCGCAGCGAGAACCGCAAGCGCACCAAGACCAACCTGATGGTGTTCCTGCGCCCCATCGTCGTGCGCGACACGCACGTCAGCGACGCCCTCATGCTCGACCGCTACGAGGCCATCCGCGCGCTGCAGCAGAACACGCAGCCGGAAGACCGCGTGATGCTGCGCGGCGTCTCCGAGGCCCCGGTGCTGCCCGCCATGCGCGGCGACGCCGGCGCGCCGCCCAGGATGCTGACCTCGCAGCCCCAGGCGAGCACCGCGCCCACGCCAGCGCCAGCGCCAGCCCCGGCCGCGCCCTTCGACACGGCCCCGCAGGCGCCGCTGCCCCCGAACTGAGCCCCCGCCCATGCGCTACCCCCTGCCCTATGCCTTCGCGCGCGGCGCGCAACTGCTGCTGGAGGACGACGGCCAGCAGCTCCTGCTCTGGCACGGCACGCAGCCCGGCGCCGAGTCGCTGCAGGCGCTGTCCGAGGTGCTGCGCAAGTATCCCGTGCGCCAGTTCCAGGCGCTGGACGCGCCCTCGCTGGCGCAGCGCATCAGCGCGGCCTACGCGCAGGGCGAGTCGAGCGCGGCCATGGTGGTGAGCGAGGTCGAGAGCGACGCCGACCTCTCGCGCATGATGCAGGAGCTGCCCGCCGTGGAGGACCTGCTGGAAACCGCCGACGACGCGCCCATCATCCGCATGCTCAACGCGCTGCTGACGCAGGCGGCGCGCGACGGCGCGAGCGACATCCACATCGAGCCCTACGAGCGGCATTCGAGCGTGCGCTTTCGCGTGGACGGCACGCTGCGCGAGGTGGTGCAACCGAATCGCGCGCTGCACGCGGCGCTGATCTCGCGCCTGAAGATCATGGCCGACCTGGACATCGCCGAAAAGCGCCTGCCGCAGGACGGCCGCATCAGCCTGCGCCTGGGCACGCGCGCCATCGACGTGCGCGTCTCCACCCTGCCCAGCGCGCACGGCGAGCGCGCCGTGCTGCGCCTGCTCGACAAGAGCGAGAGCAAGCTCACGCTGGAATCGGTGGGCATGCAGGGCGAGACGCTGGCGCGCTTCGAGCAGCTGGTGGTGCAGCCGCACGGCATCATCCTGGTGACCGGCCCCACGGGCTCGGGCAAGACCACCACGCTGTACGCCGCGCTGCAGCGCATGGACGCGACGCAGGGCAACATCATGACGGTGGAGGACCCGATCGAGTACGAGCTGCCCGGCGTGGGGCAGACACAGGTGAACGCCAAGATCGACCTGACCTTCGCCAAGGCGCTGCGCGCCATCCTGCGCCAGGACCCGGACGTGATCATGATCGGCGAGATCCGCGACTTCGAGACCGCGCAGATCGCCATCCAGGCGTCGCTCACCGGCCACCTGGTGCTGGCCACGCTGCACACCAACGACGCCACCAGCGCCATCACGCGCCTGACGGACATGGGCGTGGAACCGTTCCTGCTGTCGTCGTCGCTGCTCGGGGTGCTGGCGCAGCGCCTGGTACGCAAGTACTGCGGCCCGTGCCATGGCGCGGGCTGCGAGCACTGCGGCCACACCGGCTACGCCGGGCGCACCGGGGTGTTCGAGCTGCTGGTGGTGGATGACGCCATCCGCGCGCAGATCCACAACCAGGCGCCGGAAGCCGACATCCGCGCCCAGGCCATGGCGGGCGGCATGGCGCTGATGCGCCAGGACGCCGAGCGCCTGATCGCCGCCGGCATCACCAGCCGCGAGGAAGTGCTGCGCGTCACGCGCGACTGAGAGCCGCCGGACGGCGGCGGCTGGCCGCCAGGCCGCGCTTGAGCTCCTTGAGCAGCAGCAGCACCTGGCGGGAGGCGTGCTGGCAGCCCTTGAAGGCCTGCTCGGCCAGCTGCGCCTCGCCAGCCTCGACGTGCAGCAGCATCATGGCCGCCTGCTGGTGGAAGTAGCGGTTGCGCCGCATCAGCATGTCAAAGGCGGGGAAATGCCCGAGCGCGGTGCGGCCGTTGCCATGCAGCCACTGGCCGAGTTCGGAGCAGTTGTCGTCGCGCACCACCTCGGGGCGCAGGCGTTCGTCGTGCACGCCCTGCAGCGCCTGGGACAGCCAGGGCAGCCAGCGCTCGTGGCTGGCGATGGCGGAGTCGATGTCGAACTCCGCCATGAGGCGCACCGCCTCCTCGTCCATCAGGACGAGCTCGCTGGCCTGGCTGTCAGGCAGCGAGGTCCAATCGTCGGTCACGGGCCGCCCATCGGCCCGCGGCTGGAACAGGCGGCTGAAAAATCCCATGCTTACCTCCATCGGCCACGGCATTGCCCTGCGGATCTGCGGGCAAACGAGGCCTTCATGTGCTTCTTTTGTCGTTGCAGCGATTATCGGCAGGCGGCGCCCCCGCATCATTCACGCACGCTCACGGTGGTGTCAACAATCATTTCTCAGGGGCCTGCACGGACTTGCGCCCCCGCCCACAATGGCCGCATGACTACACCACGCCGCCCCCTCCTCTCCATGCTCGATCTGGTGGCCGTGCGCGAAGGCGGCAGCGTCGCCGACGCGCTCGCCACCGCCCTGGCCACAGCCCGCCACGCCGAGGCGCTCGGCTTCACGCGCTACTGGCTGGCGGAGCACCACAACATGCCCGGCATCGCCAGTTCCGCCACGGCAGTGCTGGTGGGCCACATCGCCGGCGGCACCTCCACCATCCGCGTCGGCTCGGGCGGCATCATGCTGCCCAACCACGCGCCGCTGGTCGTGGCCGAGGCCTTCGGCACGCTGGCCGCGCTGTATCCGGGCCGCATCGACCTGGGCCTGGGCCGCGCGCCCGGCACCGACGGGCCGACCATGCGCGCGCTGCGCCGCGACCGCGCCGAGACCGAGGAAGACTTTCCGCGCGATGTGGCCGAGCTGCAGCGCCTGCTGGGCCCGGCCCAGCCGGGCGCGCGCATCGTGGCCGTGCCCGGCGCGGGCACCAACGTGCCGATCTGGCTGCTGGGCTCCAGCCTGTTCTCGGCCCAGTTGGCCGCGCACATGGGGCTGCCCTATGCGTTCGCCTCGCACTTCGCGCCGCGCCTGCTGCACCAGGCGCTGGACCTCTACCGGCGCCTGTTCCAGCCTTCGGCGCGGCTGGCCCGGCCCTACGCCATCGTCGGCGTGCCCGTCATCGCGGCGCCCACCGACGAGGAGGCGCAGTTCCTCGCCAGCAGCACCTACCAGCGCGTGCTGGGCATCCTCACGGGCCAGCGCGGACTGCTGCAGCCGCCGGTGGAGGACTACATGGCGCAGTTGCAGGCGCACGAGCGCGCCGCCATCACCGACTTCCTCGCCGCGGGCGTGGTCGGCGGCCCGGCCACGGTGCGCGCGGGCCTGCTGGCCCTGGCGGATGCCACGCAGGCCGATGAGTTCATGCTGGTGAGCGACGTGTTCGACCCGCAACTGCGCCTGCGCTCGCTCGGCATCACGGCCCAGGCGCTGGCGTGAGAGCAGCTACCATGGCGGGTTGAACTTCCGCTGCCCCTACCCGCATGCCCGCGTTTTCGTTTGAAGCCCTGGACGCCCAGGGCCAGTCCCGCAAGGGCACCATCGAGGCCGACACCGCCCGCGCCGCCCGCAGCCTGCTGCGCGCCCAGGCGCTGGTGCCGCTGGCCGTGGAACCCGTGGCCGTCGCGCCTGCGGGCAGCGCCTCGGCGTGGGGCCAGCGCCTGTTCACGCGCCCGGTGTTCAACGCCACGGGCCTGGCGGTGTGGACGCGCCAGCTCGCCGGCCTGGTAGCTTCGGGCCTGCCGCTGGAGCGTGCGCTCACCGCGCTGGCCGACGAGGCCGAGGACGAGCGCCAGCACCACCTGGTGGCGGCCCTGCGCGCCGAGGTGAACGCGGGCTCCACCTTCGCGCGCGCGCTGACGCAGCATCCGCGCGAGTTCTCCGACATCTACTGCGCCGTGATCGGCGCGGGCGAGGCCAGCGGCAGCCTGGGCCTGGTGCTGGAGCGCCTGGCCGACGACCAGGAGGAGCGCCAGCAGCTGCGCGCCAAGATCATCGGCGCGGCGCTGTACCCGGCCATCGTCACCGTGGTGGCGGTGGTCATCGTGCTGTTCCTGGTGGGCTACGTGGTGCCGCAGGTGGCCGGCGTGTTCGCGGGCACCAAGCGCGCCCTGCCCTTCCTCACCGTGGCCATGATGGCCGTGAGCGACACCGTGCGCCACTACGGCTGGCTGATGCTCATCGCTCTGGTATTGATAGCTGCTGGCGCAAGGCTGGCGTTGGCCCAGCCGCATTTGCGCTTGAAGTTCGACGCCGCCTGGCTGCGCCTGCCGCTGGTCGGGCGCCTGGCGCGGGGCTACAACGCGGCGCGCTTCGCCGGCACGCTGGCGATGCTCGCGGGCGCCGGGGTGCCCATCCTGAAGGCGCTGCAGTCCGCCGCCGAGACGCTGAACAACCGCGCGCTGCGCGCCGACGCGCTGGATGCGCTGGTGCTGGTGCGCGAGGGCGCGCCGCTGGCTTCGGCACTGGCGCAAAAGAAGCGCTTTCCCGGCCTGGTCGCCATGTTCGCCCGGCTGGGCGAGCAGACGGGCCAGTTGCCGCTGATGCTGCAGCGCGCGGCCAACCAGCTCGGCGCCGAGGTGCAGCGCCGCGCCATGCAGCTGGCCACGCTGCTGGAACCGCTGCTCATCGTCACCATGGGGCTGGTGGTCATGCTCATCGTGCTGGCGGTGCTGCTGCCCATCATCCAGTTGAACCAGTTGGTGAAGTAAGCAGCGGGCCCGTGCCATGCACCAGCATGGCGCGGCGGGTGCCTGCACAAGCATCCCGCGCCGCCCGCCATGCACGGGAAATGGACGCGGCGGCCTCCAGCAAGCCTTTCAGGCGCATTTTTTGCTTCCCTTTGGTGCATCGCCTGTGGGCACGCAATTTCGCACCAAACCAAGGCACGTTCAGCGGGAGCGCTCTTATGGAAGCACTGAAACAGGGCATGGATGCCCTGTTCATTTTGTTGGGGGCCGTCATGGTCCTGGCCATGCACGCGGGCTTTGCGTTCCTGGAGCTGGGCACCGTGCGGCGCAAGAACCAGGTCAACGCCCTGGTGAAGATCCTGGTCGATTTCTCGGTCTCCACCGTCGTGTACTTCACGGTGGGCTACGCCGTGGCCTATGGCACGGGCTTCTTCGTGGGCGCCGGGCAGCTGGCGGCGCACAACGGCTATGCGCTGGTCAAGTTCTTCTTCCTGCTGACCTTTGCCGCCGCCATTCCAGCGATCATCTCGGGCGGCATTGCCGAGCGGGCCAAGTTCTGGCCGCAGCTGGTGGCCACGGCGGTGATCGTCGGCTTCGTCTACCCGTTCTTCGAGGGCATCGCCTGGAACCAGCATTTCGGCGTGCAGGCCGGCATCCAGGCGCTGACGGGCGCGGAGTTTCATGACTTCGCGGGCAGTGTGGTGGTGCATGCCGTGGGCGGCTGGATCGCACTGGGCGCCGTGCTGCTGCTGGGCGCGCGCCGCAACCGCTACCGGCAGGGCGGCGCCATGTCGGCCCACCCGCCGTCCAGCATCCCCTTCCTGGCGCTGGGCGCCTGGATTCTCACCGTGGGCTGGTTCGGCTTCAACGTGATGAGCGCGCAGACGCTGGACAAGATCTCCGGCCTGGTGGCGGTGAATTCGCTCATGGCCATGGTGGGCGGCACGCTCGCCGCCCTGCTGCTGGGCAGGAACGACCCGGGCTTCGTGCACAACGGCCCGCTGGCCGGCCTGGTGGCCGTGTGCGCGGGCTCGGACCTGATGCACCCGCTGGGCGCCCTGGTGGTGGGCGGGGTGGCGGGCGCGATCTTCGTGGCCATGTTCACCCTGACGCAGAACAAGTGGAAGATCGACGACGTGCTGGGCGTGTGGCCGCTGCACGGCCTGTGCGGCGCCTGGGGCGGCGTGGCTGCCGGCATCTTCGGCGCCCAGGCCCTGGGCGGGCTGGGCGGGGTGAGTCTGGGCGCCCAGCTCATCGGCACCGCGATGGGCGTGCTCTGGGCCGCGGCGGGCGGGGCCGTGGTCTACGGCGCGCTCAAGGCCACCGTGGGACTGCGCCTGAGCCAGGAGGAGGAATTCGACGGCGCCGACCTGTCGATTCACCGCATCAGCGCCACGCCGGAGCGCGAAGCCAACTGGTGAGCCAGGCACGGGCGGCACGGACGCTATTCATTCAATAGCTGTTCACGCTTGCCAGCAAAGGGCTGGAGGCACTTTTCCCCTCAATCCCTGCTACGGCCCGCCAGTGCGCTTGACCTTCGGGTCCGAGTAGGTCAGGGACTCTTCGCGGATTTCCTGCGCCATGCGCTCCTGCAGGCCAGCCTTGGTCACGTTGTCGGCCATGTCTACCGCCATGGTGCTGCCGCGCCACATGGAATGGATGACCTCCAGCAACTGCTTGTACAGCGGCTCCTTCGGCGGCTCGGTCTCTTCCTCGTTCTTGGCGTCTTTCTTCTTCTCGGCCTCGGGGATGGTCCAGTCGCGGTTGGCGTTGTCGGCGTTGGACGGCTTGTCGGGCTCGCGCACGATGGCACCCTCGCCCAGCCGGTCCATGGACTCGACCGGATTGGGCGCGTTGATGGGGCGCACGGGCACGGCGCCCGAGGCGCCAGTGGAATACAAATCGGCGCCCTGAGGACGCCAGTACGGCGATCGGTCTACGGGTGGCAATTGCATGGCAGTGGCCCTTGGTTAAGTGGGACGGCAGGGTGGCTTTTCACCCCTCTCGTAAGCCATAACGGCAAAAAGAAGGGGAAATTTAGGCCTTTTTGCGCCATCACAACCCAACCAAGGGTTAACCCTTGGATTTCACCGCAGGCTTACAGGAAGCGCTCCAGCAATTTGCGCGAATGCTTGTCCAGGGCCGTGACGTCGCGCACGCGGTACTGCACGCCGTCGGCGCTGGCGATGAGCAGGTGCGTGCGCCCCTGCAGGCGGCGAATGTCTTCCTCGGCCTTGAGCTGCAGGCGCGCGGGGCCGCGGTCGGTCTGCAGCTCCCAGGTGCTGGGCACGGAGAAGCTCGACACACCGTGGATCTTCTCGATCACCGGCACGAATTCGCGCACAGCCAGCTCTTCCTCGACCAGGGCGCGGGCCTCGGCGGGCAATTGCGCCAGGCGCGGTACCCACAGCAGTTCGTGGCCGTCGCCGCCGACCAGCGACAGGCCCTCGTCCGGCGCGGCGATGGGGAAAGCGCGCACGGGCGTGACTTCTTCGGGCAGGATACTGCCCTCCAGTACCAGTTCCAGGCGCCCGTGGGCATTGCGCTGCAAGGTGAATGGGGTAGGAGTATGCATGGCGGCGCTCACAGTTTACCCGCCGGGTGGGCGGAATGGGACGGCGGCAGGATGCCGGCCGCCTGGGCGTCTTCCTCGGCGCGGCGGGCCTGGGCCTCGTACAGGCGCCAGTAGGCGCCCTGCTTTTCCATCAGTGCGTCGTGCGGGCCGACTTCGACGATCTCGCCCCGGTCCATGACCACCAGCCGGTCGGCCTTGCGCAGCGTGGACAGGCGGTGGGCGATGGCGATGGTGGTGCGGCCCTTGACCAGGTTGTCCAGCGCCTTCTGGATTTCCTTCTCTGTCTCGGTATCGACGGCGGAGGTGGCTTCGTCGAGGATCAGGATGCGCGGGTCGATGAGCAGCGCGCGCGCGATGCTGATGCGCTGGCGCTCGCCGCCCGACAAGCCCTGGCCGCGCTCGCCCACCAGGCTGTCGTAGCCGTGCGGCAGGCGCAGGATGAATTCGTGCGCGTGCGCGGCGCGCGCGGCGGCGACGATTTCCTCGCGCGTGGCCTCGGGCTTGCCGTAGGCGATGTTCTCAGCCACGGTGCCGAAGAACAGGAACGGCTCCTGCAGCACTAGGCCGATGTGGCGGCGGAAGTCGGCCACGGCCATGCGGCGGATGTCCACGCCATCGACCAGGATGGCGCCGTCACTCACGTCGTAGAAGCGGCTGATGAGGTTGACCAGCGTGCTCTTGCCAGAGCCGCTGTGGCCCACCAGGCCGATCATCTCGCCGGGGCGGATCTGCAGCGACAGGTTGCGCACCACCGTGCGGCTGCCGTAGCGGAAGCCGATGTCGCGCATTTCGATGGCGCCCTGCACGCCATCGACCTTCACGGGATGGGCCGGGTCGGGCACGTTGCTCACGTGGTCCAGGATGTCGAAGATGCGCTTGGCCCCCGCCGCCGCCTTCTGCGTGACCGAGACGATGCGGCTCATCGAATCGAGCCGCGTGTAGAAGCGCCCGATGTAGGCGATGAAGGCCGCCAGCACGCCGACGGTGATCTGGTTGTGCGCCACCAGCCAGATGCCGAAGCCCCAGACCACCAGCAGGCCGATCTCGGTCATCAGCGACACGGTGGGCGAGAACAGGCTCCAGGTCTTGTTCAGGCGGTCGTTCACCTCCAGGTTGTGCTGGTTGGCAGCGCGAAAGCGCTGCGCCTCGCGCTTTTCCTGGGCGAAGGCCTTGACCACGCGGATGCCGGGGATGGTGTCGGCGAGCACGTTGGTCACCTCGCTCCACACGCGGTCGATGCGCTCGAAGCCGGTGCGCAGGCGGTCGCGCACGTTGTGGATCAGCCAGGCAATGAACGGCAGCGGCACCAGCGTGACCAGCGCCAGCCAGGGGTTGATGGAGAACAGGATCGCCGCCGTCATGCAGATCATGAGCACATCGGTGATGAAATCGAGCGCGTTGAGCGAGAGAAAGACGTTGATGCGGTCGGTTTCGGAGCCGATGCGCGCCATCAGGTCGCCCGTGCGCTTGCTGCCGAAGTAGTCCAGCGACAGGCGCATCAGGTGCTCGTAGGTGGTGGTGCGCAGGTCGGCGCCGATGCGCTCGGACACCAGCGCCAGGATGTAGGTGCGCGCCCAGCCCAGCCCCCAGGCCAGCAGCGCCGCCAACAGCAGCCCGCCGAGGTACATGGCCACCAGGGAGGCCGAGATCTGCTGGCCGCTCTGGTACGGAATGAGGATGTCGTCCATCAGCGGAATCGTCATGTACGGCGGCACCAGCGAGGCCGCCGTGGACGCCAGCGTGAGCGCGAAGCCCGCCGCGAGCTGTTTCTTGTACGGGCGCGCGAAGCGCCACAGGCGCAGCAGCACCCAGGTGGAGGTGGGCGGCTGCTGCGCGCGGGCGCAGGCCGGGCAGTCTTCGCTATCGGGCGGCAGGGGGGCGTGGCAAACGGGGCACAGGGCCTCGTCCTCCGGCAGCACCGGCGCCGCGCTGGCGCTGCCCAGGCGCTCCAACTGCTGCTCGAAGCGCTGCACCAGCCGCAGCGCCTGGGCCTGCGCGCCCAGCGTGAAGCGCCACAGTTGCAGGCGCTGGCTGGCGTCGTGCAGCTCCAGCGTGCCGACGCCGCCATGGTCGAGCATGCGCAGCACCATACCGGGGCGCAGCGGCCAGCTCTGCCATGCCGGCTCCCCCGGGGCACGCGCCAGCAAACGCTCGGAAGTGAGGGCCACCAGGCCGCTGCCGAACCGCAGTGCGCCGCAGAGGTCAACCGCCAAGGCGGCCTGGACGTTCTCCTGGGTAGAGAGCTGGGCGCGCAATTCGGCGCCCAGCCCGGTTTCCGACAGCCCCTGAAAGACACCCGAGGCGTCCACTGAATGGTGATGTTGCATTGTGTTTGGTATTCGTGTGCGGCAGGCGGGCCTGCTCCCACCTTAACGCCGCAACCCGCCGCCGCGCTGACACGGCCGTGGCCGCCCTGGCTGGGCGCACAATGAAACATTCGAGCCGACCTCTTCCCTAACCGCTTCAATCCATGGCGAAATTCAACGACATCCAACTGCTGCGCACCACCTACCTGCGCGGCCCCAGCGTCTGGACCTACCGTCCCATCCTCGAAGTCTGGCTGGACCTGGGCGCGCTGGAAGACTGGCCGTCGAACAAGCTCCCCGGCCTCAACGAGCGTCTCACGGCCTGGCTGCCCGCGCTGATCGAGCACCACTGCGGCGTGGGCGAGCGCGGCGGCTTCATCCAGCGCCTGGAGGGCGGCACCTGGATGGGCCATGTGCTGGAGCACGTCATCATCGAGCTGCTGAACCTCGCCGGCATGCCGGCCGAGTTCGGCCAGACGCGCGAGATCTCGCAGCGCGGCGTGTACCGCATGGTGTTCCGCTGCCCCGAGGAAGACGTGGCACGCACCGCGCTGGACTGGGGCCACCGGCTGCTGATGGCGGCCATCAACGACGAGCCGTTCGACCTCAAGCCCGCCATCCAGGCCATCAAGACCAGCATCAACGACAGGTATCTGGGCCCCAGCACCGGCTGCATCGTCGATGCGGCGGGCGAGCGGCGCATTCCGCACATCCGCCTGAACGACGGCAACCTGGTGCAGTTGGGCTACGGCGCGGCGCAGCGCCGCATCTGGACGGCCGAGAGCGACCAGACCAGCGCTATCGCCGAGGGCATCGCGCAGGACAAGGACTTCACCAAGCGCCTGCTCGCCGCCTGCGGCGTGCCCGTGCCCGAGGGCCGCGTGGTGGCCCATGCCGAGGAAGCCTGGGAAGTGGCCCAGGACATCGGCGGCCCCGTCACCGTCAAGCCCTCCGACGGCAACCACGCGCGCGGCGTGACGCTGGAGCTCACGGGCGAGGCCGAAATCAAGGCCGCCTTCGCGCTGGCCGAGCCCGAGGGCGCGGAAGTCATCGTCGAGAAGTTCATCGACGGCGTGGAGCACCGCCTGCTGGTGGTGGGTGGCAAGGTGGTGGCCGCCACCAAGGGCGAGACGGTGAGCGTGCATGGCAACGGCAAAGCCACGCTGCGCGAACTGGTGGCCGTGCTGAACCAGGACCCGCGCCGCGGCCCCGAGCAGGAATACCCGCTGGACTGGATCAAGCTTGAATCCGGCGCCGTGAAGCTGGAGCTGAACCGCCAGCACGTCACGCCCGACAGCGTGATCCCGCAGGGCCAGAGCATCCTGCTGCAGCGCAACGGCAACATGGCCATCGACTGCACCGAGGACGTGCACCCCGACGTGGCCTACTACGCCCAGTTGGCGGCAAAGATCGTCGGGCTGGACATCGCCGGCATGGACATGATCCTCCAGGACGTGTCGCGGCCCATGAAGGAGCAGGGCGGCGCCATCCTCGAAGTCAACGCCGGCCCCGGCCTGCTGATGCACCTCAAGCCCACCAGCGGCACGCCGCGCCCGGTCGGCATGGCCATCGTGGACCACCTGTTCCCGCGCACCGAAGAGGGCAGCGGCGCGGGCCGCATTCCGCTGGTGGGCATCGCCGGCACACAGGGCAACGCCTTCATCGCGCGCCTGGTGGGCTGGCTGCTGCAGCTGTCGGGCAAGCTCACCGGCGTGGCCAGCAGCGAAGGCATGTTCCTCGCCAACCGCCAGACGCAGAAGACCGACACCGCCCACTGGGCCGGCGCGCACCGCCTGCTGACCAACCGCCTGGCCCAGGCCGCCGTGGTGCAGACCACGGCACGCTCCATCCTCGAAGAGGGCCTGGCCTACGACCGCTGCCAGGTGGGCGTGGTCACCGACATGCGGGGCTGGGAACAGCTCGCCGACCACGACGTGCGCGAAGCCAAGCAGATGACGCGCGTGCTGCGCACCCAGATCGACGTGGTGCTCGACGAAGGCGCCGGCGTGCTCAACGCCGACGACGCCCAGGTGGCCGATCTGGCGCGCCTGTGCGACGGCGAGGTGCTGTTCTACAGCCTGGACGCCGGCAACCCGCTCGTGGCCGCGCACCGCGCCGAAAAGGACGGCCGCGCCGTGTTCGTGCGCGACGGCCAGGTAGTGCTGGCCACCGGCGCCAAGGAACGCCTGCTGGGCCGCCTGGCCAGCCTGAGCCTGGCGGGCGGCGCGCAGCCCGACACGGCGGCGCTGCTCGCCGCCATCGCCACGGCCTGGGCCATGGACATCACGCCCGACCTCATCGCCGCAGGCATCAAGACCTTCGAGTACTGATTCAAAAACCATAGCTGCCAGCGCTTGCCAGATAAGCCTTTGATGCCAATTTGGCTTGAAACCTGCTGAAAGAACACCCCATGCAGATCACCCGTATCCGCGCCCTGCGCGGCCCCAACATCTGGACCCGCAGCACCGCCGTCGAGGCCATCGTGCAATGCGACGCCGCCGAGCGCGACATCAGCCTGCTGCCCGGCTTCGAGGACCGCCTGCGCGCACGCTTCCCGCGCATCGGTGCGCTGCGCCCCGAGGGCGCGGGCCAGCCCGTGTCGCTCGCCGACGTGCTCGAAGCCGCCGCGCTGTCGCTGCAGGCCCTGGCCGGCTGCCCCGTCACCTTCAGCCGCAGCCACGCCACGGTGGAGGAAGGCACGTACCAGGTCGTCGTCGAGTACACCGAGGAGGCCGTGGGCCAGCAGGCCATGGAGCAAGCCGATAGGCTGGTGCAGGCCGCGCTGGCCGACGCACCGTTCGACGCCGACGCCGTGATCGCCCAACTGCGCGAGCTGGACGAGGACGAGCGCATCGGCCCTTCCACCGGCGCCATCGTCGATGCCGCCGTGGCGCGCGGCATTCCGGTGCGGCGCCTGACCAGCGGCTCGCTGGTGCAGCTCGGCTGGGGCTCGAAGGCGCGCCGCATCCAGGCCGCCGAGCTGGACACGACCAGCGCCGTGGCCGAGTCCATCGCGCAGGACAAGGACCTGACCAAGCGCCTGCTGCACGCCGCCGGCGTGCCCGTGCCGCTGGGCCGCCCCGTGGCCGACGTGGAGGATGCCTGGAAGGTGGCCGAGGAAGTCGGCCTGCCCGTGGTCGTGAAGCCGCAGGACGGCAACCAGGGCAAGGGCGTGACGGTGAACATCACCACGCGCGCCCAGCTTGAGGCTGCCTATGCCACGTCGCAAAAATACAGCGACGAGGTGATGGTCGAGCGCTTCCTGCCCGGGCACGACTTCCGCCTGCTGGTGGTGGGCCACCAGCTCGTGGCTGCCGCGCGGCGCGAGCCGCCGCAGGTGCTGGGCGACGGCCAGCACACCATCCGCGAGTTGGTGGACATCGTGAACCAGGACCCGCGCCGCGGCAGCGGCCACGGCACGGCGCTGACCAAGATCCGGCTCGACGACATCGCCATCGCGCGCATCGCCGCCGAGGGCCTCGCGCCCGATTCCGTGCCGGCCCAGGGCCAGCGCGTGGTGCTGCGCAACAACGCCAACCTCTCCACTGGCGGCAGCGCCACCGACGTGACCGACGACGTGCACCCCGAGGTGGCAGCGCGCGCCATCGAGGCAGCGCAGACCATCGGCCTGCACATCTGCGGCGTGGACGTGATCTGCGAAAGCATCCTGCGCCCGCTGGAGGAGCAGAACGGCGGCATCGTCGAGGTGAACGCCGCGCCTGGCCTGCGCATGCACCTGGCGCCCTCGTTCGGCCGCCCGCGCAACGTGGGCGTGCCCATGGCCGATGCGCTGTTCCCGCCCGGCGAGGACGGCCGCGTGCCGCTGGTGGCCGTCACCGGCACCAACGGCAAGACCACCACCACGCGCCTGATCGCGCACCTGTTCACCGCACACGGCTGGCGCACCGCCATGACCAACACCGACGGCGTGTACGTGAACAGCCGCCAGATCGACAGCGGCGACTGCTCGGGCCCGCGCAGCGCGCGCAACGCCCTGGCCCACCCCGAGACCGACGCCGCGGTGCTCGAATGCGCGCGCGGCGGCCTGCTGCGCGAGGGCCTGGGCTTCGACCGCTGCCAGGTAGCCGTGGTCACCAACGTGGGCGAGGGCGACCACCTGGGCCTGAACTTCATCACCACGGTGCACGACGTGGCCGTGCTCAAGCGCGTGATCGTGCAGAACGTGGCCAACGACGGCTACGCCGTGCTCAACGCCGCCGACCCGCACGTGGCCGCCATGGCCGGCGCCTGCCCCGGCAAGGTGATCTTCTTCGCGCTCGACCGCCACCACCCCGTGATGGCCACGCACCGTGCCCAGGGCCAGCGCGTGGTGTACGTGGACGGCGAGCACATCGTCGCCGCCGAGGACTCGTGGCGCGAGCAGATCGCGCTGCGCGACATCCCGCTCACGCGCGGCGGCACCATCGGCTTCCAGGTGGAGAACGCCATGGCATCCATCGCCGCGGCCTGGGGCGTGGGCCTGCCGTGGGACACCATCCGCCGCGGGCTGGCGGGCTTCGTGAACGACAGCGACAACGCGCCCGGCCGCTTCAACGTGATGGACTACCGCGGCGCCACGCTGATCGCCGACTACGGCCACAACCCCGACGCCATCCGCGCCCTGGTGCAGGCCGTGCAGGCCATGCCGGGGGAAAAGCGCAGCGTGGTCATCAGCGGCGCGGGCGACCGGCGCGACCAGGACATCACGGAGCAGACGCGCATCCTGGGCGAGGCCTTCGACGACGTGGTGCTCTATCAGGACGCCTGCCAGCGCGGCCGCGCCGACGGCGAGGTGCTGGCCCTGCTGCGGCGCGGCCTGGAGGGCGCGCCGCGCACGCGCTACGTGACCGAGGTCCACGGCGAGTTCCTGGCCATCGACCACGCGCTGGCGCGCCTCGCGCCCGGCGACCTGTGCCTGGTGCTGGTGGACCAGGTGGAAGAAGCGCTGGCCCACCTGGCGCGGCGCTGCGCGGAGGCCGCATGATGCGCCGCCCGTTCGCCGCAGCCGCTGCCGCCGCCGTGCTGCTGGCCGCCCACGGCGCACAGGCGGCCAGCGAGAAGATCGGCACCGTGGACACGGCCTTCCAGTGGATCGGCCGCGACCACGACATCCTCGTCGAGGCCTATGACGACCCGGCCGTGCAGGGCGTGACCTGCTACGTCTCGCGCGCGCGCAAGGGCGGCATCAAGGGCACGCTGGGCCTGGCCGAGGACCGGGCCGAGGCCTCGATCGCCTGCCGCCAGGTCGGGCCGATCAGCTTTCCGAAGGCGCCCGTCAAGCAGCAGGAGGAAGTGTTCAGCGAGCGCATGTCGCTGCTGTTCAAGCGCCTGCGCATCGTGCGCATGGTGGACGTGCAGCGCAACACGCTGGTCTACCTGACCTACTCGGACAAGCTCATCGACGGTTCGCCGCAGAACAGCATCACGGCCGTGCCGGTGGACCGGAGCACGCCGATTCCCGTGAAGAATTGACGAAAAATGGCGCTAGCGCTTATGCAGAAAGCGCCAGCAGCTACTAAAAACGAAGCATTCACGCCGTCTCCGCCAAGATCTGGCGCAGCGCCTGCTCGAACACCTCGGGCGGCTGGCCGCCCTGGATCAGGTGGCGCCCGTTGACGATGACCGACGGCACCGAGCGGATGCCGTTGGCCTGCCAGAACTGCGCCTGCGCGCGCACCTCCTCGGCATGGGTCCCGCTGTCCAGCATCTGCCGCGCCTGGGCGCCGTCCAGCCCCGCGTCCACCGCCAGGCGCACCAGCACCTCGTGGTCGGACGGGTTCAGCCCGTCGGTGAAATAGGCCTTGAACAGGGCCTGCTTCAGCGCTTTCTGCGCGCCCGGCGCCCCGCACGCACCCGCCCAGTGCAGCAGGCGGTGCGCGTCGAACGTGTTGTAGATGCGGTTGCGCGCGCTGCCGAAGACAAAACCCAGCGCCGCGCCCCGCGCCGCGATGGCGTCGTGGGTCTGGCGCACCTGCTCCGGCGTCACCCCGTACTTTTCTTGCAGGTGCTCGCCAATGTCCTGGCCTGCCGCGCCCATCTGCGGGTTCAGCTCGAAGGGCTGGAAGCGCAGCGTCACCGCCACCTCGGCGGGCAGGCGTGCCAGCGCCTGGTCCAGCGACTGCAGGCCAATCGCGCACCAGGGGCACGACACATCGGAGACGAAATCGATCGAGAGCGCGGAGGAAGTCATGGCAGCGGCCCACTTGGCAGGCAAAGCGCCATGGTAGCCCGGCGCACGCGCGGGCAAGGCTTGCACACATACCCCTTGCGGGCCCATGGGAGTCGCATGCATGACCAGACAATAGTTGCCTAGTCAATTAAATTACGCGGCGTGAACGAAGACACCTCCACGTCCTGCGGCCCCTACGCCCCCGGCACCTTCACGCCCGACCAGAGCGTGGGCTACCTGATGCGCCTGGTGCTGACCTCGATCCGCTCCCAGGTCGATGCGCGCCTGGCCCCCTGCGACATGACCTACGTGCAGTGGCTGCCGCTGTACAAGCTGATGCTGCAGGAGGGAGCGACCACGGCCAGCCTGTCGCGCGAGCTGGCCATCGACCCCGGCGCCATGACGCGCTCGGTGGACCGGCTGGTCGCCAAGGGCCTGGTGCGGCGCGAGCGCTCGCAGCAGGACCGCCGCGTCGTGCACCTGGTGCTGACCACCGAGGGCCGCCGTGCGGCGCAGCGCGTGCCGGCCGTGCTGTCCGAGGTGCTCAACGCCCACCTGCAAGGCTTTTCCGACGCCGAATGGCGCCAGTTGCTGCAGCTCCTGCAGCGCATGCAGGCCAACGGCGAGGCCCTGCGCCAAGCCCCCACCGACTGAAACATATGCCCTCATCCCCTACTGTCCGGGGCGCTCGCTGGCGCCCACAGGCTGTGGCCCTTGCCGCCGCCCTCCTGCTCGCCGCCTGCGCCAGCCCCGGGCCCGATACCCGGCCGCTCGACGCCCTCACGCCCGCACAACTGGCGCTAGGCACGCAAGCCAGCCCCGAAGTTCAGCCGCAGTGGTGGCGCTCCCTGGGAGACAGCCAGCTCGACGCGCTCGTAGCCCAGGCCCTGCAAGGCAGCCCAAACCTGGCCGTGGCCCGCGCACGCACCCAACGCGCCCAGGCGCTGGCTCTGGCACTGCAGGCCGCCAACGGCCCGCAGGCCACCCTGGGGGCCGACGCCTCGCGCCAGCGCTACACCGCCAACGGGCTGGTGCCGCCGCCCGTGGCGGGCAACTGGTGGAACAGCGCCACCGTGCAGGCGGGCCTGGCATGGTCGCCCGACTTCTTTGGCCAGCACGCGGCGGAAAAAGCCTCGGCCCTGGGCCAGGCCCATGCCGTGCAGGCCGATGCCGCGGCCACCGAAACGCTGCTGGCGCTGCAGGTGGCCCGTGGCTACGTGGCGCTGGCCCGCACCCTGGCACAGCAGGACCTGGCCCGCCGCACCCTGGCGCAGCGCCAGGAGATCCGCGACATCACGCGCCAGCGCCTGGGCGCCGGCCTGGACAGCCGCGTGCAGGACACCCAGGCCGCCGCCGCCCTGCCCGACATGCGCGCGCAGATCGAAGCCCTGCAGGAACAGGCGGTGCTTACCCGGCGCCAACTGGCCGTGCTGGCCGGCCAGGCCCCCGATGCGCTGAGCGCCCTGGCGCCACGGCTGGCGGTGCTGGCCCTGCAAACCCCGCCGCAGGCCCTGGGCGCCGACCTGCTGGGCCGGCGTCCCGACGTGGTGGCGGCCCGCTGGCGCGTGGAGGCCGCCACGCAGGACGTGGCCGTGGCGCGCACGCAGTTCTACCCCAACGTCAACCTCAGCGCCTTCATCGGCCTGAACGCGCTGGGCATGGACCAGTTGCTGCAGGCCAGCAGCCGCCAGATGGGCGTGAGCCCGGCGCTGCGCCTGCCGCTGTTCGACGGCGGCCGCCTGCGCGCGCAGCTGGGCGGCAAGCGCGCCGACCTGGACGCGGCCATCGCCCAATACAACGCCACGGTGCTCGATGCGGTGAAGGAAGCGGGCGATGCCATCGCCTCCGGCCAATCGCTCGAACGCCAGCATGCCGAACAAGGCCAGGCGCTGGGCGGTGCGGAACAAGCCTACGCGCTGGCGCTGGAACGCTACCGCGCGGGCCTGGACAGCTACCTGGTCGTGCTCAACGCCGAATCCCAGGTGCTGGCCCAGCGCCGACTGGCGGCGGACCTGCGTGCGCGCCAGTTCGACACCCACCTGGCCCTGATGAAAGCCCTGGGAGGCGGATGGAACGACGCCGCCCTGCAACCGCATGCCCTTGCCGCCGAGTAACCCTGGATACCCACCACCATGAGCGATACCCCCAAGCACACCCCCGCCGCCACGCGCCGCCGTGGCCTTTCCGTGATCGCCGCCGCCGTGGCCGTCGCAGGCCTGGCCTGGGGCGGCTGGCACTGGATGCACGCGCGCCACTTCGAGACCACGGACAACGCCTACGTGGCCGGGAACGTGGTGCAGATCACCCCGCAGATCGGCGGCACGGTCGTGGCCATCGCCGCCGACGACACCGACTTTGTCAAGGCCGGACAGCCCCTGGTGCGCCTGGACACGGCGGACATGCAGGTGGCGCTCGAACAGGCCAGCGCCCAACTGGCGCAGACCGTGCGCGAAGTCCGCACGCTGTTCGCCAACAACGCGGCGCTGAAGGCGCAAGTCAGCCTGCGCGAAGCCGACCTGGCGCGCCTGCAAGCCGACCTGGCGCGCGCGCAGGACGACGTGAACCGGCGCGCGCCGCTGGTGAGCACCGGGGCCGTGGGCAAGGAAGAGTTCCAGCACACCCAATCGCAACTGGCGGCGGCACGCAGCGCCGGGGCGGCGGCCCAGGCCGCCGTGCAGGCCGCGCGCGAGCAACTGGCCGCCAGCCAGACGCAGACCGAAGGCACCACGGTGGAGGCGCACCCGAACGTCCTGCGGGCCGCCGCCAAGGTCCATGAGGCCTACCTGGCCCTGCAGCGGGCCACGCTGCTCGCGCCGCTCGACGGCCACGTGGCCAAGCGGGGCGTGCAGATCGGCCAGCGCATCGCGGCCGGCGCGCCGCTGATGACCCTGGTGGCGCTGGACCAGCTCTGGGTAGACGCCAACTTCAAGGAAAGCCAGTTGCAGCAACTGCGCATCGGCCAAAAGGCCGAGCTGCACGCCGACGTGTACGGCACCAAGGTGGCCTACCACGGCACCGTCGTTGGCCTGGGAGCCGGCACCGGAGCGGCCTTCGCGCTGCTGCCAGCGCAGAACGCCACGGGCAACTGGATCAAGGTGGTGCAGCGCGTGCCCGTGCGCATCGCGCTGGACGCGCAGGAACTGGCCAGCCACCCCCTGCGCGTGGGCCTGTCGATGGAAGCCACGGTGGACATCCGCGACCAGGAGGGCAAGAGCCTGTCGGACATCCCGCGCACCACGCCGGTCGCCGCCACGGCGGTGTTCGATGACCAGATGCGCGACGCCGACGCCTACGTGGCCAAGATCATCAGCGCCAACCTGGGCCGCAGGCAGATCGCCGCGGCCCCCACGGGCACCCACCAGCACTGAGCCCACGCCGGGCGCCGCACACCATGTCTAATTCCACCACGGCCAGCCCGCACGCGGAGCCCACGCCACTGCATGGCGCACAGCTGCTGCTGGGCACCCTGTCGCTGTCGCTCGCCACGTTCATGAACGTGCTCGACTCCTCGATCGCCAATGTGTCGCTGCCAGCGATCGCCGGAGACCTGGGCGTGAGCCCCAACCAGGGCACCTGGGTGATCACCAGTTTTGGCGTGGCCAACGCCATCTCGGTGCCGCTGACGGGGTGGCTGACCCAGCGCTTCGGTGCGGTACGCCTGTTCACCCTGAGCGTCCTGCTTTTCGTGCTGACCTCCTGGCTGTGCGGATTCGCCCCCTCGCTGGACATGCTGGTGTTCTTCAGGGTGCTGCAGGGCCTGGTCGCCGGGCCGATGATTCCCCTGTCGCAAACCCTGCTCCTTGCCAGCTACCCGCGGGCCAAGGCCGGCACGGCCCTGGCACTCTGGGGCGTCACCACCCTGGTGGCCCCCGTGGTGGGGCCCCTGCTGGGCGGCTGGATCACGGACAACATCTCCTGGCCATGGATCTTCTACATCAACGTGCCTGTGGGCTTGGTGGCGGCGCTGCTGACCTGGAGCATCTACCGCCACCGGGAGACACCCACGCGCAAGCTGCCCATCGACACCGTGGGGCTCACGCTGCTGGTGCTGTGGGTAGGTGCGCTGCAGCTCATGCTCGACAAGGGCAAGGAGCTGGACTGGTTCGCGTCCGGTGAGATCATCGCCCTGGCCGTGGTGGCCGTGGTGGCCTTCGCGGTGTTCCTGGTATGGGAGCTGACCGAGGAGCATCCGGTGGTGGACTTGCGCCTCTTCAAGCGCCGCAACTTCGCCTTTGGCGCGCTGGCGCTGTCCGTGGCTTATGCGCTGTTCTTTGGCAACGTGGTGCTGATGCCCTTGTGGCTGCAGCAATGGATGGGCTACACCGCGACATCCGCCGGCATGGCCCTCGCACCCGTGGGACTGTTCGCGATCCTGTTGACGCCGCTAGTAGGCCGCAAGGTGGGCCAGTGGGACCCGCGACGTATGGCCACGGCCGCCTTCATCGTCTTTGCCCTGGTTCTGTGGCTGCGTTCGCAGTTCACGGTGCAGACGGACTTCATGCACGTGCTGGTTCCCACGCTCATCCAGGGTGCGGCGATGGCTTTTTTCTTTATTCCGCTCACCACCATCACCCTCGCCGGGCTGACGCCGGACCGCATTCCGGCCGCAGCAGGCCTGAGCAACTTCACCCGGATCACGGCCGGCGCCATGGGAACCTCCATCGCCACCACCCTGTGGGATGACCGAGCCGCCATGCACCACGCGCACATGACCGAGCCGCTGGTGCAGGGACAAGGCCCCTTCGCCATGGCCCTCGACAGCCTGAGGGCCACAGGCCTGAGTGCGGAACAAGCACTGGCACAGATCAACCGGCTGATCGACCAGCAAGCGTACACACGCGCGGTGGATGACATTTTTCTCGGCTCGGCCTACCTCTTCATCGCCCTGATCAGCCTGATCTGGCTGACGCAGCGTCCCCCAAAGCTCACGGGGGCCGCGCCGGCTGACGCGGGAGGCGCGCACTGATCGCCGCCCACCCTTCGTACGACCTGCTCAACCCCGGCACCGCCGGGGTTTTTTATGCGTGCGCATTCAACTCGGACCAGCCAGTCCAGAGGATTTCAATGCCAATGCAAAAGAGAATGAACGCCACCAGGCGCATCATGACCAGCGTACCGACAGGCCCGAGGCGCCGCAGCAAGGTCGATGCATTGCGGTAAATCAGGTACACCACGGCCATCGTCAGCGTGGCCCCCAACACGGCAACGACGGCACCGAGCAGGTACAGGGCTGGCGTCTTTGGAAGCTTGGCGCCCAGTGCAATCGACGCGGCGATGGCACCCGGCCCCGTGGTCAATGGAAAGGACAACGGGAAAAAGCTGCGGCGCACGATCTCCTCATCCGACAACGGCAAGGATTCACGCGCCACTGCGGCTGTCACATCGTCCTCGGCGTTGCTATTCAACATGCGCCAGCCAGTGGCCGCCACCAGCAAGCCGCCTCCAATACGGACGATCGGCAGCGAAATGCCAAAAAGCTCCAGAACGTAAGTGCCCACAAGCATTGAAACGATCAGGACGATCCAGCCATTGATGGCAACTTGCCATGCCAAGCGTTGGGTCACCAGCGGATTGCCCCCAGCCGTTGCCGTGAAGATCGGCGCCGTCCCCAACGGGTTGATGATGGGCAGCAACGTCAGTGGAACGATGATGAAAGCCTGAAAGAAATCGATCACAACTTGCATACGGCCCTCTGGTTCGAGGAGAAATATTTTCCACTAAAACGAAAACCCCCCGTAGCCTGTTAGCTGCGGGGGGTTTCACAATATTAGCCTGACGATGACCTACTTTCACACGGGAATCCGCACTATCATCGGCGCGAAGTCGTTTCACTGTCCTGTTCGGGA
>Ga0222428_100187_pt1 | contig 54727 bp, 39 predicted proteins | sample 2B5Ametagenome_FD_182471 | JGI IMG/M metagenome (GOLD analysis project Ga0222428, IMG submission 182471) | Enriched microbial communities from leaf-cutter ant dump, University of Wisconsin, Madison, United States - 2B5A (version 2) | ecosystem: Environmental > Terrestrial > Nest > Insects nest >...
CGACGAGGCGGGCTGAACAAGCTCTGCGCTACAGTTGTCCACAGCCGGCATCAGCCGATGCCGGCCCCAAGCCCTGGGTCAAAGTTCAATCGGCAGGGTGGGTCAAATTTAGATCGGCGCCAACAGTCGGTCAGCTCGACCTCGCGCGTGGTGCGGTTGAGCAGTTGCAGGCCGAGCTGCGCCTCCAGTTCGGTGATGCTGCGGCTCACGGCCGGTTGCGTCAGGCCGATCTGGCTGCCCGTGCGGCTGAAGTTGCGCGTGGCGGCTACTGCGAGGAACACCTGGAGTTGGCGCAAAGTCACATTCATGCACTGAAATCATAAAACCATCAGAGAAATCGATTTCCCTTGGGGCTACGGCTGCGCTTCAATCGGCGCCTTCCCCCGTTTCGCCCCCGCTGCCATGGCCCGCTCCCGTTTTCTGCCCGACAACTTCACCCTCGCGCTGCTGACCACGGTGGCGCTGGCCAGCGTGCTGCCTGCAGCGGGTGGCGTGGCGCGCTTCTTCGAGGGGCTGACGGTGGCGGCCGTGGGGCTGCTGTTCTTCCTGCACGGCGCCAAGCTGTCGCGCCAAGCCATCGTCGCGGGTCTGTCGCATTGGCGGCTGCATCTGGTGGTGGTGGCCAGCACGTTTGTGCTGTTCCCGCTGCTGGGCTGGGTACTGCGGCCGGTATTGCAGCCGCTGGTCACCCCCGATCTGTACCTGGGTGTGCTGTTTCTGTGCGCGCTGCCGGCCACGGTGCAGTCGGCCATCGCCTTCACCGCCATGGCGCGCGGCAACATGCCGGCGGCCATCTGCAGTGCGTCGGCGTCCACGCTGCTGGGCATCGTCATCACGCCGCTGCTCACGGGGCTGTTGCTGTCACGTACGGCCGCCGCACAGCACGATGCGCTGGACAGCATCGGGCGCATCATGCTGCAGCTGTTCGTCCCCTTTATTGCCGGGCATCTGCTGCGGCCGTGGATTGGCGGCTTGACCCAGCGCCATGCGCCGGTGCTCAAGTTCGTCGATCAGGGCGCCATCTTGCTGGTGGTCTACACCGCGTTCAGCGCCGCCGTGGTCGAGGGGCTGTGGCACCAGATGCCGCTGCCCGCACTGGCGGGGCTGCTGGTGGTGTGTGCGGTGATTCTGGCCCTGGCGCTGTGCTTCACCACCTGGCTCAGCCGCAGGCTTGGCTTTTCCAAAGAGGACGAGGTGACCATCGTTTTTTGCGGCTCCAAGAAAAGCCTGGCCAGCGGCGTGCCGATGGCCAAGGTGCTGTTTGCTGCCCATGCCGTGGGGGCGATGGTGCTGCCGCTGATGGTGTTCCACCAAATGCAGCTCATGGTTTGCGCCGTGCTGGCGCAGCGCTACCGCCGGCTGCCGTCTGCTCAGGATTGAGGGCGTGCTGGCGCTGCGTCCTGAAGGCGGCTGGGCGCCAGGGTGCCGGTGGGCTCCAGGATCGGGTAGGCCATGGAGCACAGCAGCGAGTTGATGCGCTTGAGCTCGCTCAGCAGATCGATGTGCAGTGAGCTGGTCTCGATGCTGGGCACCGTGCGGTCCGACAGGCGCGCCAGGTGGGCCGCTGCGTAGCTGCGCTCCAGGTCGCGAAAGCGCACTTTCTCCTCGAGCAGGCGCCGCGCGTCGCGTACGTCACCATTGAGGAACACGCTCATGGCCAGGCGCAGGTTGTCCACCAGGCGGCCGTGCAGCTCGGTGATCTCCTGCATGCCAGCCTCTGAAAAGCGGAAGCCGCGCTTGATTTTCTTGTCTTCGATGTCGATCAGCACGCGCTCGATGATGTCGCCGATCTGCTCCATGTTGATGGTGAAGCCGATGATGTCGGTCCAGCGTCGGCCCTCGCGCTCGTCGAGTTCGGAGCGCGAGATTTTCGTCAGGTAGTACTTGATGGCCGAATACAGCTCGTCCACCGAGTCGTCAATTTGACGCAGTTCGGCCGAGAGCTTGAGGTCGCCCGTGCGGATCACGGTGTACATCCCCACCAGCATGGCTTCCACCAGGTCGGCCTGGTGCAATGCCTCGCGCGCCGCGCAGGAAATGGCGAGCGAAGGCGTGGCCAGCGCGGAGGGGTCGAGGTGGCGCGGGCGCAGCGGGTTCTTGCTGGCCGGGTCGGCCGGCGGCATGAGCCGTGCCATGAGCGAGGCCACCCACTGCGTCATACCGATAAAGCCCAGGCTGATGACCACGTTGTAGGCCAGGTGGAACAGCACCACGCTGGTGGCGATATCGCCCAGCCGCGGGTGCGCGTGGCGCAGCCACAGGCCGATGAGGGGCGCCACCAGCGCCACGCCCAGCACCTTGAAGACCATGTTGCCCCAGGTCACCTGGCGCACTTCCACCGAGGCCTTCAGCGTCGTCAGGATGGCCAGCAGGCCACTGCCCAGATTGGCGCCCAGCACCAGCCCCAAAGCCACCTCGATGGGGACGACGTGCGAGGCCGCCATGGCCGCGATCAGCAGCACGATGGCCAGGCTGGAATACGAAATGACCGCCAGCGCCGCGCCCACCAGCAACTCGGCAACCAGGTCGCTGCTGACGCTGCCCAGCAGCGTGCGCACCACCGGCGAGGCCAGCAGCGGCTCGCTGGTCTCCACCACCAGGCGCAGCGCCAGCAGGATCAGCCCCAGGCCGATGAACACCCGCCCCACGCGCCCGGTCGTGGTGTCCTGGCGTGCCATGTACATGACCACGCCCACGAAGATGAACAGCGGCGAGAGCCACGACAGGTCGGTGGAGAACAGTACCGCCATGAGCGCGGTGCCTACGTCGGCGCCGCGCATCACCGCCAGTGCGGCAGGCAGCGAGATCAGGCCCTGGCCGACGAAGGAGGAGGTCATCAACGCCGTGGCGGTACTCGATTGCACCAGTGCGGTGACGCCGATGCCGGACAGCGCCGCGCTGAAGCGGTTGCCCATGCTGCGCGCCAGCAGGCTGCGCAGGTTGGCACCGAACACGCGCAGTACGCCCGTGCGCACCAGTTGCGTACCCCACACCAGGAGGGCGATGGCGGCCAGCAGATTGAGGAGGTGCTTCATGGGGCGGAGGGCACCGCTGTGCGCGGCGCGAAACCTTGCAGCATACTGCCGATCCCGCCCTCATGCCAGAGCCCCTGGCGGCGGCTCAACCGGCTTTGCGCATGCGCAGCAGTTCGTCCACGATCAGGCAGACCGCGCCCACGGTGATGGCGCTGTCGGCCAGGTTGAAGGCAGGAAAGTGCCGCCCGCCCAGGTGAAAGTCGAGGAAATCCACCACGTAGCCGTGCTGCAGCCGGTCCACCACGTTGCCGATGGCGCCGCCCAGGATGCTGGAGAGCGAGAAGGCGAAAAGCCGCTGCCCGGGGTGCTGGCGCAGCTGCCAGACGATGAAGAGTGCCGCTACCAGGCCGAAGGCCGTGAAGCCCCAGCGCTGCCAGCCCCCGGCATCGGCCAGGAACGAGAAGGCAGCGCCCGTGTTGTGCGCTCGCACGATATTGAAAAACCCGGTGACGGGGGTGGCGTCGCCCAGTTGGTAGGCGCCGAGGATCAGCGTCTTGGTGAACTGGTCTGCGATGAAAAGCACCAGCGCCCAGACCAGCCAGGGCCACAGGCTGCCAGTGCCACCAGGGGCCGTGCGCACCGTCATGCGTGTGCGCGGCTTTCGCCGCTGCCATACAGGTTGCTGGTGCAGCGCCCGCACAGGGTGGGGTGCTGCGCGTCGTGGCCCACGTCGGCGCGGTAGTGCCAGCAGCGCTCGCATTTCGCATCGGAATGGGTTCTAACGCTTACCTGGAGCGCGCTACCAGCTACCAATTCAATAGCGGAAACGATAAATACGAACTTCAGATCGTCGCCCAGGCTGGCGAGCAGTGCGTAGTCCTCGGGGGCTGCGGACAGGGTGATATCGGCCTGCAGCGAGGCGCCAATGCCACCCGCGGCGCGCACGGCCTCGATTTCCTTGTTCACCACGTCGCGGATGGCGCGAATGCGCTGCCACTTGGCCAGCAGCCCCTCGTCGGCATGGGCGATGGTGCCGTAGGTTTCGGTGAAGATCGACGCCGAGCTGCCGAACACTTTCCAGGCTTCCTCGGCGGTGAACGACAGGAAGGGCGCCATCCAGCGCAGCATGGCGTGCGTGATCTGGTGCAGCGCGGTCTGCGCGCTGCGCCGCGCCAGGCTGCGCGGCGCGGTGGTGTAGAGGCGGTCCTTGAGCACGTCGAGGTAGAAACCGCCCAGGTCTTCCGAGCAGAACAGCTGCAGCTTGGCCACCACGGGGTGGAATTCGTACACCTTGTAGTGCGCCAGGAGTTCTTCCTGGAACTGTGCCGCACGCGTCAACGCCCAGCGGTCGATCTCCAGCATCTCGCTGAATGGCACGGCGTCGCGGGCTGGGTCGAAGTCGCTCACATTGGCGAGCAGGAAGCGCAGCGTGTTACGGATGCGGCGGTAGGCGTCCACCACGCGCGCCAGGATCTTGTCGTCGATGGCCAAATCACCAGAGTAGTCGGTCGCCGCCACCCACAGGCGAATGATTTCAGCCCCCAGCTTGCCGCTGACTTCCTGCGGCGAGACGGTGTTGCCCAGGGACTTGCTCATCTTCTTGCCCTGGCCGTCCACGGTGAAACCGTGGGTCAGCAGGCCGCGGTAGGGCGCGCGCCCGAAGATGGCACTGGCCAGCAGCAGCGAGCTGTGGAACCAGCCGCGGTGCTGGTCGTGGCCTTCCAGGTACAGGTCGGCCTCGGGGCCTTCGTCGTGGTGCATGCCGGCGTGTGTGCCGCGCAGCACGTGCCAGAAGGTGGAGCCGGAGTCGAACCACACTTCCAGAATATCCGTGCTCTTGGTGTAGTGCGCGGCCTCTTCGGCGCCCAGGATGTCGGCGGCGCTTACGCGGCTCCAGGCCTCGATGCCGCCCTGCTCGACGATGGACGCAGCCTGGTCAATGATCTCCATGGTGCGTGGGTGCAGCGCGCCGGTGTCCACATGCAGGAAAAAGGGCAGGGGAACGCCCCACGAGCGTTGGCGCGAGATGCACCAGTCGGGGCGGCCAGCGATCATGTCGCGCAGGCGGGCCTTGCCGTTTTCGGGGTAGAAGTGGGTGTGCTCAATGGCTTCCAGGGCAATCTGGCGCAGCGTTTTGGCGGGCTTTTGCGCCGGGTCGGTGAACACGCCTTCGCCCTCGTCCATGCGCACGAACCATTGCGCGGCGGCGCGGTAGATCACCGGGCTCTTGTGGCGCCAGCAGTGTGGGTAGCTGTGGGTGATGGTGGTGGTGTCGAGCAGGCGCCCGGCCACCTTCAGCGCGTCCAGGATGACCGGCACGGCCTTCCAGATGTGCTGGCCGCCGAACAGCGGCAGCTCGGGGGCGTACACGCCGTTGCCCTGCACCGGGTTCAGGATGTCCTGGTAGTCCATGCCATTGGCGACGCAGCTGTTGAAGTCGTCCACGCCGTAGGCCGGGGCCGAGTGCACGATACCCGTGCCGTCGTCGGCCGTGGCGTAGTCCGCGAGGTAGACCGGCGAGACGCGGTCGTAGCCCTTGTCCATGGCGCCGAGGGGGTGCTGGAAGGGCATGTGGTCGAGCTTTTCGCCCAGCGCGGTGGCGAGCACCTTGCCTTCGAGTTGCCAGCGTGTCAGGCATTTCTCGACCAGGGCGGACGCCACGATCAGCAGGCCGCGTGGTGTGTCCACCAGGCTGTATTCGAGTTCGGGGTTGACGTTGAGCGCCTGGTTGGCCGGAATCGTCCAGGCCGTGGTGGTCCAGATGACGATGAAGGCGTCCTTGTCCAGCCGCTCCAGGCCGAAGGCCGCGGCCAGCCGCGCCGGGTCGGCGGCGGGGAACATCACGTCCAGCGTCTGGCTCTGCTTGTCCTGGTACTCGATCTCGAACTCGGCCAGCGACGAAGCGCAATCGAAGCACCAGTACACCGGCTTCAAGCCGCGGTACACGAAGCCGCGTTCCATCACTTTCTTGAGTGCACGCAACTGCCCCGCCTCGCTGGCGAAGTTCATGGTCTTGTACGGGTTGTCCCACTCGCCCAGTACGCCCAGGCGCTGGAAGTCCACCAGTTGCTGCGCGATCTGCTCGGTGGCGAAGGCGCGGCCACGGGCCTGCATTTCGTCACGCGGCAGGTTGCGGCCGTGCTTTTTTTCGATGGCGTTCTCGATGGGCAGGCCGTGGCAGTCCCAACCCGGGGTGTACAGCGCGTCAAACCCTTCGAGCTGGCGCGCCTTGACGATCATGTCCTTGAGGATCTTGTTCACCGCATGGCCAATGTGGATTTGGCCGTTGGCGTACGGCGGGCCGTCGTGCAGGATGAACTTGGGCGCGCCACGCCGCGCGTCGCGCAGTTGCTTGTAAACGCCTTGGTCGTTCCACTCCTTGACCCAGCCCGGCTCGCGCTTGGGCAGGTCGCCGCGCATCGGGAATGGGGTGTCGGGCATGTTGAGCGTGGCGCGGTAGGCGCTCGCGGGGGCGTTCTTGGGGCTGGATTCGGACATGGGGAAACCTTCAAAGGGGGGCGCCCGGGCGATCGTGCCTGGGCCGAGGCTGCATGCGCTTGCGCAGGGAATGGCAAAAGGGGCGGAGCCTGCCCCGTCAAATTCGGTCGCGCGTGGTCTGGCGGCGGGTATCGGTGTAGCTGGGGGTGTGGTGCGTGGCGAACCAGGTGCGCGCGTTCTCGCAGTCCTGGGCGATGCCTTGGGTGAGCGCCGCGAGGCTGTCGTATTTCAGCTCGTCGTGCAGTTTGTGCAGCAGTTCCACGCGAATGATTTTACCGTAGCCCCCCTGGGGGCCCAGGTGGGCCGGCCAGTCGAGGCAGTGTGTCTCCAGCAGCACGCGGCCGCCGTTGACATCTTCGGGGTCGAGCGAGGGGCGTACCCCCAGGTTGGCCACGCCGCGCAGCGGGGTGTCAGCCAGGCCATGCACCAGCACGGCAAAGATGCCGCTGGCCGCACTTTTCCAGTGGGCAAAGCGCAGGTTCAACGTGCGAAAGCCATCGCCCGCGCCTGGGCGCGACTCGGCCAACTGGCGGCCCAGCTTGCGTCCATGCACCACGTGGCCACTGATGCTGTAGGGTCGGCCCAGCAGGCGCGCGGCAGCTTGCATGTCGCCGCGCTCCAGCGCGTCGCGCACCGCCGTGCTGGACACGCGCAGGCCGTGCACCTCGTAGCTGTTCATGCGCGCCACGTCGAAGCCCTGGGCCTGGCCCGCAGCGTCGAGCAGCGCATAGCCGCCCGCCCGCTGCGCGCCGAAGCGGAAGTCGTCGCCCACCAGCACATAGCGCGCGCCCAGGCCGCGCAGCACCACGTCGTCGATGAAGGCCTGTGCGCTCAGTGCCGCGAAAGCGGCGTTGAACGGCTGCACTACCACCTGCTGTACGCCGCAACGCTCCAGCTCGGCCAGCTTGTCGCGCAGGGTGCCAATGCGCGCAGGCGCCAGCGCAGGGCGCTTGTGTATTTGCGCGAAATAGTCACGCGGGTGCGGCTCGAACGTCAGCACGCAGCTGGGCACGCCGCGCAAGGAGGCTTCGTTGTTGAGCAGAGCCAGCATGGCCTGGTGGCCGCGGTGGACGCCGTCGAAATTGCCGATGGTCAGCGCGCAGGCGCTGGCCAGACCCGGCCGGTGAAAGCCACGGAAAATCTTCATGCTTTTATTTTGATAGCAGCTAGCGCAGTTCCATCAAGCGCAAGACGCCAATTTGTCATGGAATCAGAGTATATTGCGCAAGGCATATTCCATTCCCAGTACCCTTGCAGGAGGCGTGTGGTGAAGGTCTTGAAGCTGTCGGCCCAGGGGCTGCCCCAATCATGGATTTCGCTGGAACAGGCGGTGTTGCACTACGCCGCAGATGAAGTGCGCTGGGAGTCTGGCGGACAGATCGCGCTGTTTCGTGGCGGCCACAACGCAGGCACCGGCATGCAGTCGCAGATCGCGGTCAACAGCATCATCGGCACCAAGGGCGTGCCAGCCATTAATCCCTTCGAGCTGCGGCCAGCGCTCACCAATAGCAAGCTGTTCGTGCGCGACCGCAATATGTGCGCTTACTGCGGAGGCCGCTTTCACGAAAGCGAATTGACACGCGAGCACATCATTCCCCAGGCGCGCCAGGGCGCGGATCACTGGATGAACGTGGTCACCGCTTGCAGGCCTTGCAACCACCGCAAGGGGCCGCGCACGCCAGAGCAAGCGCACATGCCGTTGTTGTACGCGCCCTATGTGCCCAGCCTGTGGGAGGATTTCATCCTGCGTAATCGGCGCATCCTGGCGGATCAGATGGAGTTTCTGAAGGCGCATGTGCCCAGGTCGTCGCGGCTGCTCAACTAACGCCGGAGCCGCAACGAAAAACGCGGCCAGGGCCGCGTTTTGGGGGGAAGCTGCGTGTAAAAAAGTCAGGCCGCTGCCTTGCGAGCCATCACCAGGAAGCCTTGCACAGGCTGGCCCGCCTCTTGGCGTATCACCACGTCTTCGATCTGTACGCTCTCGAACCCTGCCTGCTTGCACAGCTGCTGTACGTGGCTGCGTTTGTGGGCATATCGGCCGCTGTCTTGCAGCACCAGGTCGGGCCCATCTTCCGGTACGGCTTCGCAGGAAAAATAGAAATCGCCTGCGGGCAGCAGGATGCGGTGGGCATTGGGAATAGCGTCGGAAATATCGCCCACGTAGACGAACACATCCAATGCGGTGATGACTTCGTAGATCGCCGCAGGTGTTTCACGCAATGCGTCGAGCAGGTTGACCGTGTGGAAACGGTCATACACGTCGTGACGCGCGGCCTGTTCGATCATCTTGGAAGATAGTTCCACGCCGATTAGAAAGCCGTCAAGCCGGCCCAAGCAGGCCCCGAGCAGACCTGTGCCACAACCCAAGTCCAGGACATTGAGATTGCGCTCAGGGAATCTCGCAAGAATCTTGTCGGCCACAACGCGAGGGAGACGGTATCCGAGCTCCGTAACCAAGTGCTGGTCAAAACTCTCCGCCATGTTGTCGAACAGCTGGCGGTTCATCTCCAGCGGCTGGTGTGGCGGTGTAACCCCATGGGCCAGAGCGTTGTAGTAGGCGTAGATGGAGTCACCCGGCGCGAGCTCCAGCAGTTTCATCGTGTCCGCGATCGCCTGCCCGGGTTTGCCGATGGCAAGCAGGACCTTGACCCGGCCGAGCAGGGCGTGCTCATCTTTGTCGTTTTGTGCTGCCAGGCTGCTCCACTCTTGCAGCGCTTCCTCGTACCGGCCCAGGTTGTGCAGGTCCTGTGCCAGCAGGCGGCGCAGCTGCACATCGCCGGGAACCAGTTCCAGGCCGCGGCGCAGGTGCTTCAGTGCCATTTCGGTATGGCCTGCGCGGTGGGCAATGTCCACCACACCGGCGAGTACCAGCAAGTTCTTTGGCTCCAGCGCGGCCACCTTTTCGGCCGTTTCCACCGCCTCTGGGAACTGGTTCTGGCGTGCCAGCAGCAGCGCCAACTCCAGCAGCCCTGGCGCCCAGCCAGGCGCCATGGCAACGCACTTGCGCAGTGCCTCGAAGGCGCCCTTGATGTTGCCCGACTTCTCCGCCATCAGGCCTGCCAGCATGAAGATGCGTGCGTCACCGGGCAGGATGCGCTGCGCCTGGTTCAGCGTCTGCGCGGCTTCGCGCAATGCGCCCTGTGCGATTTGGGTGCGGGCGGTTTCGAGATATTTGCGGATGGGGTCGGCGTGGACGGCTGTGGCGCTCATGGACGGCAGGAGGGGAAGAAGGAGCAAACCGGGCATTATGCGGGATTCGCCGTGGCGCCATCGCAGCTGTCGTTGGCGTCGCGCAGCGGCGGCAGCACCAGCGTGAAGCAGGTGCTCCCTCCAGGCGTTGAATCCACCCGTACGTCGCCGCCGTGCAGCTGTGCTACACGGCGCGCCACCCACAGGCCCAGGCCGAAGCCCCGTGTTTGGTCCGAGCGGCGGCCACGCTCGAAGCGCTCGAAGATACGCTGAACCTCCTCGGGCGCGAGGCCTGGCCCCTCATCGGCTACGGACAATTCCAGTGCGCCGCCCTGACTCAACCGCGCCGCCACCGTGATATCGCCTGCCTTGGCGTGCTTGACGGCGTTGTCCACCAGGTTCGAGAGCGCAATGTGCACCAGCGTAGTGTCGCAGGACCATGCGGCGGGGGTCTCCTGCGTGCGCAGTTGCAGGCGGTGGCGGCGCGACCAGTGCACCAGCTGTGCGGCGTCTTCCAGCAGTTCATGAACTGCGGCCTGGTCTGGGTGCAGCGTGAAGCCGGGCGCGTCCAGTCGGTCGTTCACCAGGCAGTTTTCCACCAGCGCCGTCAGGCGCCGGCAGGCGCGCCGGATCTGTGCCGCACGCTCGACCTGGGGGGCGATCTCGGGCGATGGAAACGTCCACTGCTCGGTGGCTGCGCTGTCGATCACCGTCAGGGGCGTGCGGAACTCGTGGTTCACCATGTTGAAGAACTGGCGCTGCTCCTGGCGTATCTCGCGCTCGCTGTGCAGCGCCGCCTGCAAGGCGTTCTGCGTATGCAGCAGTTCTTCCGTGCGTTGGCGCACCCTTTCTTCCAGCGACTGCTCCGAGCGCTCCAGCGACTCCACCAGTTGGCGCTGCCGCACGGCCGATGCCCGGAACTGCTGTACCAGACGCAATCCCACGGCCACTGCGAGCACGATGTTCAGCAGCAGCGCCATGAGCTGCCAATAGGTGGCCGTGTGGACGGCTGCGGGCAGGATTCCCATGGCCGCAAGGGCCACGTAGCCGCCCATTAACGCATAGTTGGTGTAAGGCACCATCAGCAAGACGCCGACAGTCGATAGCCCGTCGCGGCGCATGTCGGTCCAGCCCACCCAGGTCGCCAGCATGCTGGAAATCCAGGGGATGGCGATGGCGATTGCTGCGAACGTCGTGTACCCGCCGAGCGGGATGCTGCCGATGGCTGCCAGCGACGCCAGGGCCATGGCGGCCAGCACCTTGTCCACCCGTCGCCAGCGTGTGCCGCGCGTCAGTACTTCGCGCACCTGCCAGGCCGAAGCCGCTGGCAGCAGGAAAACCCCCACGCTCACCAGCCGGTCGCTCCAGTGCGCCCACGCCTCGGGCAGCCAGAGCAGCGCATAGCCCTGCACATTCAGACTGTGCAGGAATGCCATCGCGGAAAACGCCGTCATGGCGGTGAGTGCAGGAATGCGCAGCGCCAGAGCGGCACCGGCCAGCAGCAGCGCCAGAAGCAGGTTGATGCCCAGGTGCGCTCCGGCGGCCCATTCCTCGCTGACCAGATGTGCGATCAACTCGGTGTTGCGCTGCACCACGGCGTACGCGTGGGATGCGCTCGTGGTTTGCACGCGCAGGATCAGCGGCTGCCCCTCGGCGAATGGAAACAGTAGTTGCCGCGTGCGCACCCGCTGCGTCATAGGCACGGTGTCACCACTGTCGCGCCCTTGCCATGCGGCACCTTCGCCGCTGGGCTGGTACAGCGTGACCTTGTCCAGGTAGGACGGCGTGACCTCCAGCCACAGCGGGTCGCGCGGATCGCCTGCAACCTGCGGTGCGCTGGCGCGCAGCCAATACACGCTGCGGCTGTAGCCCTGGTTCAGGGGGCCATGCAGCGGCGTGAAGGCCGCATCCGGCATGCGTGCCACCTCTTCCACCGTGAGGTGGCCGGAGGGGTCTTGCAGCAATTGCACCGGGTGGTCAACGCCCAGGCGGACGCCGGCTGCCGGGGGCCAGAGCAGCGTCGGGCTAAAGATGCACAGCGCCACCAGGCCCAGGGACGCCGCGAGCCAACAGATGAAACCGAGAACCGTCGTGCGGCTGAGCTGGTCATGGGACATGGTGAATCAAAAAATATAGCGCCTAGCGCTTTCTGTACAAGGCATTGCGCCCGATTTGGCTCATTTTCACGCTGTCTTGTCCAGTACCTGTGGGATGGGAGTGCAGGCATCTTTTGGAATTGATCGATACCAAGAGCCGCGAGGGGGATGGATTCTGAATGTTAAAAAATGTTAATTCGTCACAAATGTGAGTTTGTGTGAGTGTTTGTGTGTGGCGGGGCGTGGGGGTGTCAATCGACAATCTGGCACCCATTGATTTTTACCATGCAGCAAGCGCACATACCCCTCTCAGACATCGCCGTGGTCGAGGACGACGAAGACATTCGGATCAACGTTTGCCGTTTTCTCGAGAAGAGCGGCATGCGGTCATGGGGAGTTGAGTCCGCTGAAGACTTCTACGTGCGCCTGTTGACTGAGCGGGCCGACTTGGTGGTCGTCGACCTGGGCCTGCCGGGGGAGGATGGGCTGAGCCTGGTGCGCCGCTTGGCAGGTCAGGGTGTGCCCGTGGTCGTGCTCACCGCACGCGGGGATCTGGAAAGTCGGATTGCCGGATTGGATGCCGGTGCCTTGCAGTACTTCGTCAAGCCCACCGACATGCATGAGCTGGTGGCGGGTATCCGTTCGCAGCTGCGCCGGACAGAAGTCCGGCAGCCCGCGCCAGATGGAATCGCCACGCCCTGGCGCCTGGATGCCGCCGGCGCCCAGTTGATTGCCCCCAATCTGCGCGCCGTGGGGCTCACCACCCGCGAACTGGAACTGATAAGCCACCTGATTGCCGCGCAAGGTGCGCTGGTCACCAAGCAGGCGCTGGTAGATGCCATGGGCGCTGGTGACCTGGAAGGGGGCTTCCACCGCATCGAGTCGCAGCTTACTCGGCTGCGCCGCAAGGTGCAGGAAGGTACCGGCATGGCACTCCCAGTGCGCGCCGTCTTTGGCAAGGGGCTGGTGTTCGTTCCATGAGGCTCCCCGTGCCGTGTGCCATCCATCCCGTTTTTTGCCGCTACCGCAAGGCCGCGGCTGTTTTCGTTTTTGTATAGACCAAGGAAGAGAAGGAGCAGCGATGACTATTGCCAATGTTTGGCGGTCACTCCAGGGCCAGGCCCGGAGGTGGTTGCCACCCAAGGGGGGCTCGGCCCCTGCATCGGTAAGGGGGGCGAAAAGCGCCAAGATGGCAGCCCTGCTGGCGGTGTCGCTGTTCGGGGCGCAGCAGGCAGCTGCGCAGACCTGCCAGCCGGACAAGCTCTACGACATCATCGTGGGCAACTTCCACGAATCGGTTGCGCAGCGCACCGATGGCTCCTGGGCAGGCTGGGGGCAGAAGATGCGCCCTGCAAACACCCCGGAACTCAGTCCTACCGACCTGGCGAGCTACCTGACGGGCCTGGATGCCGGCACCATCCTGCTCTCCAGTGTGGCTAGTAACCGCTCAGCCAATTTCGAATCGCTGGTGCTGACCACCAAGGGGCTCTACGTCTGGGGTGACCAGACCGGTGTCTTCGAGGGTTTGGTGCCTCCTTCCGGCAATGTGAGGCTGGAAACGAAGGGCTTGCCGGCAGGCATCGACCCCAAGGACGTCAGCATGATGTTCCTCACGCACAAGGTGATCGCCCTTGTCGCCAACGGGCATGTCTATATGCTGGTCAACGGCACGAGTGGCCCGGGCATCACCATGGCCGGCGGAGGCGCAACTGGCCAGACCAACGCTTGGCAAGAGGTGTTGAAAGAGGACGGCACGCCCCTGACCGGCGTGAAGGCCGTGCGCGGGCAAGTGGCCAACACCACGCAGGCCGCAATGATGGCGTTGACCGACAGCGGAGACGCCTACACCTGGGGCAGTACCACGCTTCTGGGTGATGGCAGCGCCATATCGGCGACGCGCAACGTGGCCACCAAGATGCAGTTGCCCCACCAGGGCGTAAGCCCGCTCATTACAGGCAGCCTGCCTAAGCAGATCGGCGTGACGGGCAACGGGCAGACGGCACCCAGCGTGAGCAGCGTGAACACCTATTTCGTGCTGTATGAAAACGGCGAGCTTTTCTCCATGGGGGCCAACAACGCCAACCAGCTCGGCGACAACACCCTGGCCACGACCGTGACGACGTTGACGTGGGGCAACGTGAAGCGCCCGAATGGCAGCAAATTCACCGACGTGGACATGTTCAGCGTGCAGGAGCACGACACCTCCTATGCATCTGCCGCCTTGATTACCACGGGCAAGGATTTGTACAACTGGGGGAACAACAACTACAACATGCTTGGGCGGCCGACCAACAAGCCCGTCGACGGCAGCATAGACAGCGGGTGTACCGGATCAAGTACCAGCAGCATTTGCACCATGGGCATGCCCACGGGCTTTCAGGTGCAGGGCAGCGCAAACCCCACCAATGCCCGCTATATCGAGATGGGCGGCCACACCATGGTGTTCTTGCGCGACAAGAGCTCCAAGTTCTGCTACGTGGGCCACAAGACCCAGGGCAGCATGGGCGACGGTACGACAACTGGCGATGGCGCTTACCCCACCTTCACCTGCGACGCCACGCCCAACCTGAACGTGTGCGGCTCCACCGGCTACGACTATGGCGATGCGCCCCGTGTGTACGAGGCGGGCGGCGGCAGCAATCTGGCCATGCATTTCTATGTGTCGCAAGAGGCAGACCTGTACTTGGGCGCACAAGGCCCGGTAGCTAACGACGCAACACCCAAGAGCGTGATCATCGGCACCTCCAACGTGGGCACGCGAGGCGACTACACCGCCCCCACGTTCGAGGAGGACGCCGTGGGCACCAATGGCGGTACGGGCCTGACGGTGACTGAGGGTTCCAGCTCGTTCTCGACGCCCGTCACGTTCCACAACACCACGGGCAAAACAGTCCACCTGTATGCCTGGGTGGACTGGAACAACAATGGCAAATTTGAGGCAACGGAGCGTGTGGACGTCACCGCCGCCCCCAACGCCACCAGCAGCACCCTGGCCTGGGCCGGGCTTTCCGGCCTCACGCCTGGCCAGCGCTATATGCGGCTGCGCTTGACGACCGATGATCTGAGCTTATCAACACGGGTGCCCGCTGCCGATGTGGATGGCGTGGACATGCGCTCCCTCGGCTTTGCCAGCGATGGCGAAATGGAAGACCACTCGGTCTGGGTGGTGCCCCAGGGCGGCCAGCCGGACAACGTTCCGCCGTGGGCGATCGACGTGACTTCCGCGCCGGTGGGTACCGATGGGCAGTTGCAAACCCTGGTTCTGCCAGGCGGCTCCAATGCATTGCTCAACGGCGCTGACGCGGCTCCGGGCACAGTGGTGTCCTACGTCATCAAGACGCTGCCCTCGAACGGCACCCTGCGCTACCACGACGGCAGCCAATGGCGCGATGCCTCTGCGGGGCTGGAGATCGAAGCCGCCTGGGTGCTGGGGTATTACTCCACGAGTACGGCGCCGGATTCCTTCGAGTTCCAAGCCATCGACAACGATGGCGCGTATTCCTCGGAGCACAAGGCTACTGCGGCTGGTCCATCGGCTGGGGGCAACGGCATTTACACTATACCCAAGGCCTACATCACCGCTGTCGGTGATACCGGCACAGGGGTGCCGGGTACGTCGATCACCACCAACGTGGGGAGCAACGACACGGCCACCGGTGGCACCGTGGGCGCCATCACGTCCAAGACCGACGGCGCCAACGGCACGGTGACCTGCTCCGGCACGGGCGCTGCGGCAAGCTGTGTGTACACGCCAACGAATCCTGCATGGTCGGGCACCGACAGCTACACCTACACCATTTGCATGGCTGCGCCCTACACGGCAGTGTGCAAGACGGCAACGGTGAGCGTGACGGTCAGCCCGCCCAACGTGGACATGACGGTACAGGTCACGCTGCCTGCGACACCGACCACGCCGGGTTCCACGGTGCCTGTGTCGGTCACCTGCACCAACAGCGGCAATGTGGCCGCCACCCAGGCCACGTGCGGGATCGATACGCCCACGGGCGGAACGCTGACCCTGCAATCGTGTACTCCGGCATCGCCGCAGGCATCGCTGGCGGCCAATGGCACGATCACCTGCACGTATTCGTATCTGACGCCCACGGGCACCCCGTCGGTCGATCTGACGGGCCGCACGAGCGCTACTAACGAATCCGCTGGCAAAGACGGCAACAACACCACGACGCAGCCGCTGGCGCTGAATGGTGCCGATGTGTTCGCCAAGATTGAATCCCCCGCCACCGCCAACACCGGTGACCAGCTGACGACGCTGGTGACCTTCGGCAACCAGGGCAACCAGCCCGCCGAAGGCGTGAGCTACGAAGTCGATCTGCCTGCAGGGCTGGACGGCGTGCAGTGCACGGGTGCCACCTGCGCATACGACCCTGCCAGCGGCAAGGTCACCGTGACGGGCCTGCCCACCACCCTTGCGGGCGGCCAGCAAAACCAGGTGGCCCTCAAGTGGAAGACGCCTGCGAGCGCTGCCAACCTCACGCTGACGGCGGTGACCTCCACCACGACGGCTGGCGACCCCACGGCCAACAACACGGCCACCGCGCCGCTGGCGGTGACGGCGGATCCTTCCAAGTCCGCGGCTGAGGTGACCACCTCGGTGCAAGTGCCGGCCCAGGCTGGTACGAACCAAACGGTGGCGGGCAAGGTGACCTACACCAACATCGGCAGCGTGACGGCCACCGGCGTGACCTACAAGGTGGCGCTAGACAGCGGCAAGCCCATAGTGAGCTACAAGGGCACGCCCTGCACGGTGGCTGGCGATGGCGCGCTGAGCGGTTGCAGTCTGCCTGCCACGCTGCTCGCGGGCGAGAGCCTCGAGCTGGCGGTCAGCTATTCCTCACCCGCCACGGCGGGCCAGGGTCGCCAGATCACCAGCACGGTGGGCGCTACCAACGACACGAACCCCGCCAACAACCAGGCCACGGGCCAAACGACGGCCCAGGCCACAGCGCCTTCCACTACACCCGACGTGACCACCAGGGTGGCTCCGCCCGCCAAGGTGGTGGCAGGCAAGCCGGTGAAGGTGCCGGTGACGTTCACCAACATCAGCCCCACGACGGCGGCCACAAGCGTGACCTACACGCTCACCCTGCCGGCCGGTACGGTGGATGTGGCGTGTGCCACGCCCACGACGTGCACGATCAACCCCAGCGGCGCGAGCGGCGTGGAGGTGATGGTGACCAGCCTGCCTACTACCTTGCAGCCTGGCCAATCGGTGTCGATGGAACTGACCTACACGGCGCCCGCCAACGGCAACGTGCAGATTAAGAGTCGAGTGGATGCCAATGGTGAACTGTCTGCAGATCTGGGCAACAACGATGCGCTGGCGGTGTCCGCCATCAATGCGCCAGGCCCCGACATGGCCATCGACGTGACCACGCTGCCGCCGACGATGGTGCCTGGAACGCCCTATGACGGTACGTTCACTTGTACCAACGTGGGCACGGCACCGGCTAGCAATGCCACCTGCACGGTCACCGGCCTGCCGCCGGGTGTGAACCCGGGTGCCTGCACGATCTCGACGCCTGCGCCAGGTACTTCCTGGAGCCAGCCGGGTACCGTGCCCGCGGGTGCCGTGGTGACCTGCGCGGTGAGCGGCACGCCGGCGGTGGGTACGCCGCCGACGACGGTGTTTGGTACCACTGGGGCTACCGGTGACACCGACCCGAGTAACAACACCAGCCAGCAGCCGGTGAGTGTGGGCGTGGGTGCGCCGGATATGGCTACGACCTGGACCAGCCTGCCTGCCACGCTGACGCCTGGCCAGCCCTACACGGGCACTTTCACGTGCCAGAACGTGGGCACGGCGGCGGCGGCCAATGCGACTTGCACGGTGACAGGGTTGCCGGGTGTGACGAGTACATCGTGCAGCATCGCGCCGCCAGGTACTGCATGGAGCCAGAACACCACCGTTCCCGTGAATGCCACGGTGACTTGCCAGGTGGACGGCACCTTGCCTGCGGGCACGACGGGCCCCATCACTGCCATCACCCACACGGGTGCAACGGGTGACACCAACCCGGCGAACGACACCGCCACGCGCACGCCTGCGGTTGCCGCTCCGGGTGCGCCCGATCTGGCCATCGACCTGACCGGGTTGCCCACCACGCTGACGCCTGGCCAGCCCTACACGGGTACGTTCACGTGCACGAACGTGGGTACGGCGGCGGCGGCCAGCGCCACCTGCAATGTGACTGGCCTGCCTCCGGGCGTGACGGTGACACCGGGTGCCTGCACGGTCACCCCGCCGGGCGGAGCCTGGAGCCAGGGCGATGCCATCGCGGTGAATGCCGTGGTGACGTGCCCGGTGACTGGCACGCCGCCGGTGGGTACCAGCGGGCCGATCATCCTCACGGGTACGACGGATACGGTGAATGATTCGGATCCGACCAACAACACCCGCACGCGCACTGTGACGGTCAGCGGTGGCGGTACGCCCGTCGGTCCGCGTTCGATTCCGACGCTGTCGGAGTGGGGCCTGATCGCCTTGTCGGCCCTGATGGGGCTGTTCATGGTGGGCATGCGCCGCCGCATGCGTTAACCCTGAAAGTGCGCAGAGCAAGCCATGAAGCATGGCTTGCCCACTACAAAAACCTGCGACGTAGTAATACATCGCAGGTTTTTCATGCATGGTGCTTTTTTTGGGGTGATGAGAAAGCGTCAAGGCAAAAAACAAAACCCCACATGCACACAGACATGTGGGGTTTTGCTTTCTGCCGTGTGTGTGCTTGGGGGCGTTCAGGTGCCCGCTAAGCTCTTTTTTCAGCGCCGCCCGTCCAGCAAGCTGGCGCCGAGCTTGAATAGGTCGCCTGCATCGAGTTTGCCGTCGCCGTTCTGGTCCAGCAGGCTGCCCAGCAGTCCGCCGCCCTGCTGTCGCGCATGTTCCTGTCCCAGCGTCTGGCCCAGGGCGGAGGCGTCCATGTTTCCCGTCTTCACGCGGTTGGCCAGATAGGCCATGACCATGGGGGCGAGCATCGCCAGCAACTGGCCCGCGCTGCTGCCCAGGCCGGTGGCTTGACCCAGCTGGTTTTCGGCCTGCTGGCGGTTGCCGCCCAAGATCTGCCCCAGGATGGCCGCGCCATCACCCAGGCCGCCGCCAGCGCCCCGGCCTGGCGCGGCGCCTGCGCCGCCCAGTACGGCGCCTGCGCCGCCCAGTACGGCGCCTGCGCCGCCCAGTACGGCGCCGAGCAGATCGCCCAGTCCGCCCAGCCCTTGCGGCGTGGCCTGGCCGTGGTCGTGTTCCAAGGCGTTGAACAGCGCCGCTGCGTCTTGCGGCTGGGTGGCGTTTTGGCCCAGCGCGCCCAGCAGCAGCGGCAGAGCGGCGCCAACGGCGGACTGGATTTGCTGGCTGCTGGCGCCTAACTGCTGCGCCATCTGCTGCATAGGTGCGCCTTGGAGCTGTGCCATCAGCTCATCTGCCATGGATTGCGGTGCGGTCATCGGTGTGTCCTCTTGCGGCGGCGCGCCAACGTGCAGGGGGCCCGTGCCCCTCCGTCGCGCCAGAGGGAAGCAGTATGCAGGTACAGCCGATGAGACCGGCCTGGACGTGGAGGGCGGTTGATAGTTCTTCACATTGCCAAGAAAAAAGCCCCGCAGGCACTGAACCTGCAGGGCTTTTTCAGGCAGAAGGCGGGGGGCTTGCCTCAGGCGAACACCCCCGCCGTGTCTTGCATGCGCGCCGACACCTCGCCCAAGTGGTGCAGCGTGTCACCCCAGGTCATTTCCAGCTGGGTGAGTGTCTTGAAGTAGTGGCTGCCGATGTACTCGTCGGTCACGCCGATGCCGCCGTGCATTTGCACCGACTGCTGGCCGACAAAGCGCATGGACTGGCCCAGCTGCACCTTGGCCTGTGCCAGGGCACGGCGGCGTTCTGGCGCGGGGGCGCCGAGCTTGAGGCTGGCGTAGTAGCTCATGGAGCGGGCCAGCTCCAGCTGCATCTTCATATCCGCTGCGCGGTGGCGCAGGGCCTGGAAGCTGGCGATGGGCACGCCGAACTGCTTGCGCTGGTTCAGGTAGTCGAAGGTGAGCGCGGCGGTCTGGTCCATCACGCCGACCGCGTAGGCGCAGGCACAGGCAATGCCGGTGTCCACGGCCAGCTCCAGCGCGGCCAGGCCATCGGTGGTGAGCAGCGTGGCCGGGGCGTTGTCCAGCGCCAGTTCGGCGGCGCGGCTGCCGTCCTGCGTACCGTAGCCGCGCGGGGTTACGCCGGAGGCGGCGCGCTCCACGAGGAACAGGGCGATACGGCCGTCCAGCTGGGCGGGCACGATAAAGGCATCGGCCTGGTCACCGGCGGGTACTATGCTTTTGGTAGCTGTCAGCGCATGCCCTGTGGGCGTTTGTGCCGCTTTTGCCTCGCAAACGTCAAGGCGGTAGCGTGCCTTGCGCTCCTGGTGTGCGAGCACCACCAGCGCTTCGCCGCTGGCGATGCGTGGCAGCCACGCGGCCTGTACCGCCGCAGGGGCGTGGTGCGACAGCACGCTGGTGGCGACAAAAGTCTGCGCCAGCGGCTCCAGCACGATGCCGCGGCCCAGCTCCTCCATGGCCACCATGGCGTCGATGGCGCCTTGGCCCAGGCCGTCGTGGGCTTCGGGCACGGTGAGCGCCGTCAGGCCCAGCTCGGCCAGTTCGCCGTAGGCGGCGCGGTCAAAGCCGCCCGCGGCGACGATGGTGCGGCGGCGCTCGAAGCTGTAGCCTTTGTCCACCCACTTGCGCACGGCGTCGCGCAGGGACTGCTGGTCGTCGGAAAAATCGAAGTCCATGTTCTTGTCTCCTTAGCCAAGCACCGTCTGCGCGACGATGTTGCGTTGCACCTCGTTGGAGCCGCCGTAGATGGTGGTCTTGCGCAGGTTGAAGTAGGTCGAAGCGAGCGGCGCGTTGCCGGCCTCGCCGCCGGGGAAGTCGCCTTGCCAGCCGGCTTCCATGGCTTCCTCGATGAAGGGCAGGGCAAACGGGCCGGCGGCCAGCATCATCAGCTCGGCGTAGCGCTGCTGGATCTCGCTGCCCTTGATCTTCAAGAGACCGGCGATGTCGAGCGAGTTCTTGCCGCTCTTCTCGTTCGACAGCACGCGTAGCACCATCATTTCCAGCGCCACGATGTCGACTTCGAGCAGGGCGATCTGGTCGCGAAAACGCGCGTCGTCCCACAAGCCCTCGGCTTTGGCGATGCGCTTGAGGCGCTCCAGCTCGCGCTTGCTGCGGTTCACGTCGGCGATGTTGGTGCGCTCGTGGCTCAGCAGGTGCTTGGCGTAGGTCCAGCCCTTGTTTTCCTCGCCGATGAGGTTCTCTGCAGGCACCTCGACGTTGTCGAAGAACACTTCGTTGACTTCGCACTCGCCGTCGAGCAGCTTGATCGGGCGCACCGTCACGCCGGGGCTCTTCATGTCCAGCAGCAGGAAGGAGATGCCGGTCTGCGGCTTGCCCTCGTTGCTGGTGCGCACCAGGTTGAACATCCAGTCGCCGTACTGGCCGAGCGTGGTCCAGGTCTTCTGGCCGTTGACGATGTACTTGTCGCCCACGCGCTCGGCGCGCGTCTTGACGCTGGCCAGGTCCGAGCCCGATCCGGGTTCGCTGTAGCCCTGGCTCCACCACACCTCGCCGCTGGCGATGCCGGGCAGGAAGCGCTGCTGTTGCTCCGGTGTGCCGTAGGCCATGATGACGGGCGCCACCATCACCGGGCCAAAGGGGATGATGCGCGGCGCGCCGGCGAGTGCGCATTCTTCCTCGAACAGGTGCTTTTGCACGGCGGTCCAGCCCGGGCCGCCGAACTGCTTGGGCCAGCCAAAAGCCAGCCAGCCCTTCTTGCCGAGAATCTTGGCCCAGCCCTGCATGTCCTCGCGCGTCAGGCGCAGGGCGTTATGGACTTTGTGGGAAATGTGCGCGGGCAAATTGGCGCGCACCCAGGTGCGTACCTCTTCGCGGAACGCCTGCTCTTCGGGGGTGAATGCGAGATCCATGCGGTTGTCTCCTTTGAGGCGTTATTTGTAGCACGGTCGTTCGTTTTATTCCTGTCCGGGTGGCGACATCGGCGCCTCGGTACCCGGCTCCACGCCCAGCTCGGCGCACAGGCGGCGCACCGTGGCCTGCAGGGCCGCCACCTCGGCTTCCAGCGCTTCCACGCGTGCCTGCAGGGCGCTGCTGGCCGGGGCGCCAGGGCTGGCGGCGGCCTGCAGCGCCTCCACGTCCACCGGGCCGCACAGCAGGTGGGCCCAGCGCGGCTCGCGTGCGCCGGGCGCGCGTGGCAGCAGCACCACGAGCGGCCCACCTTTCTCGTCGCTGCGCTCCTGCAACTCGGTGAGGAAGGCCTCCACCGAGGAAATGTCGGCGAAGCGGTGCCAGCGTTCGGCGTTGATGCGCAGCTCGCCCGCGGTTTGGGGACCACGCAGCATCAGCAGGCCCAGTAGCACGGCCGACTGGTCGGGAACGCCCACGCCGCGCGGAAAGTTGTGCTCCCAGCGCGTGGCGCGCTGGCTGCTGATCTCCACCGCCAGGGCCATGCGGCGCAGCCCTTCCAGCGCTTCCTGGGCTTCGCTTTCAGTAACTTGCATCACCGGATCGCGGCTGGTTTTCTGGTTGCAGCCGGTCACCAGGGCGTTGAGCGTGAGCGGGTAGCTGTCGGGCACGGTGCGCGCCTTTTCGAGCAGGGTGGCAAGCACGCGGGCCTGCACGGGGGTGAGGGGCTGTTGGCGGGGATCGAAGGGCATGGCGGGGATAATTGAGGCAAATGAAGAACATCGTGATTTTGATCTCCGGCGGCGGCTCCAACATGGCTGCCATCGTGCGTACCGCGCAGCAGCAGGACTGGGCGCGCACCCTGGGCGCCCGCGTGGCGGCCGTGGTAAGCAACAAGGCCGACGCCAAGGGGCTCGCGTTTGCACGCGAGCAGGGCATTGCCACCGAAGTGCTGGACCACAAGGCCTTCGACAGCCGCGAAGCCTTCGATGCCGCGCTGGCCGAGGTGATCGACCGCTACGACCCCGCCGTGGTGGTGCTGGCCGGGTTCATGCGCATCCTCACGCCGGGGTTCGTCGCGCGCTATGCGGGGCGGCTGGTCAACATTCATCCGTCGCTGCTGCCGGCGTTCACCGGGCTGCATACGCACCAGCGCGCGCTGGAGGCCGGCTGCAAGTTCGCCGGCTGCACCGTGCATTTGGTGACGGCGGAGCTGGACGTGGGCCCCATCCTGGAGCAAGCCGTGGTGCCCGTGCTGGAAGGCGACACGGCCGACACCCTGGCCGCGCGCGTACTCACGCAGGAGCATGTGATCTATCCCCGGGCTGTGGCCGCGTTGCTTCAAAAATGAGAGCTGCCAGCGCTCTCTGGGTGGGTGCTAGAAGCATTTTTTGCCATGAATTTCCCCGACTGCGGAAGGTGCCTGGCGGCTGAGGCCGTGAAGACGCTCCGCCTCCCGCTGTGCCCGCCGCCCGCCCCATGCGCTTTTTGCTGATCGACGACCACGCCTTGTTTCGTTTCGGCTTGCGGGCGCTGCTCATGTCTCTGCCCGGTGGGCACGAGGTGACAGAAGTCGCATCCTGCGAAGCTGCGCTGGCACTGGATGCAGCAGCCGTGGCGCCGGATGTGGTGGTGCTGGATTTGACCCTGCCGGGCATCCAGGGGCTGGAGGGCTTGGAGCGCCTGCGCGCCTGGCACCCGCCCGCCGCCATCGTGGTGATGTCGGCCGCCGAGGGCCCCGAGTGGGCGGTGGAGGGCTTGCGCCGCGGCGCCCGGGGGTTCATTCCCAAGTCGCTGGCACCGGAGGCCATGGTGCAGGCGCTGGAGCAGGTCATGCGCGGCGGGGTGCATGTTCCCGTGCTCGATACCCCAGGGGCGGTGCAGCGCAACGGGGTCGAGCTCACCCCCCGGCAGCGCCAGGTGCTGGGCCTGCTGATCCAGAACTGCCCGAACAAAGTGATTGCCCAGACTTTGGACATGAGCGTCAACACCGTGCGTGTGCATGTGGCAGCGATTTTTCGCGCCCTGGACGTCGACAACCGGGTGGATGCGGCGCGCATCGCCATCGCCCAGGGGTTGATCGATGGCCGTTGATGGCACCGACAGCGACAGCCTGCGCCAGCGGGTGGAGGTGGAGCGCATCGACATGCTGTACCACCACACCCGCACCACGCTGGCCACCAACGTCCTGCTGGCCAGCGCCCTGGTTGCCGTCTTGTGGCCCCTGTTTGCGCACGCCCTGCTGCTGGGTTGGTGGGCTGCCATCGTGGCACTGGTGCTGGTGCGGCTGCTGCTGGTGCGCGGCTACCGCCACCGGGCACCTGACCAGGTACGGCGCTGGGCGCGCTACCTGACGGGGGCGACCCTCTTGTCGGGCCTGGCCTGGGGCCTGTCGGGTGTGCTGTTCTTCGCGCCCCAGTCGGTGCTTGGGCTGAGCTTCGTGGCCATCGTCCTGGCCGGCATCGCCGCCGGCTCGGTGCCCGCCTATGCCTCCTGGCCACCGGCGCAGTATTCGGCGATTCCAACGGCCTTGCCGATTGCCGGGCGCTTCCTGGTGGAAGGGGGGGAGTGGGCCGTGATGGGGCTGATCTGCGTTCTCTACCTCTACAACGTGCAGTCTTCGGCCCGCCAGCTCGCCAACGTCATCGAAGAGTCGATTCGCCTGCGCCTGGAAAAGCAGGCGCTGGCGCAGCGCCTGGGCGACGAAAAGCAGGTGGTGGAAGCGGCCCACCAGGCCAAGACCCAGTTTCTCGCGGCCGCCAGCCACGACCTGCGCCAGCCACTGCAAGCGGTACACCTGCTGATCGAAGTACTGCGGCGCACGCGCGATCCTGCGCAGGCAGGCGCGCTGATCGAACGCCTGGGCGAAGCAGCAGGTGCGCTGGACGAAGTCCTGGACGAATTGCTGGACATGTCGCGCCTGCAGGCCGGGCTGATGACGCCCCACAAAACGGTGTTTCCGCTGAACGACCTGCTGTCCCGGCTGGATGGGGAAATGCGGCTGCTGGCCGACCAGAAAGGGCTGGAGCTGTGCTTCGTGCCCACCCGTGCCTGGGTGCACAGCGACCCGCACATGCTGTTGCGGATGTTGCGTAACCTGGTCAGTAATGCCTTGCACCACACCGCACAGGGCAGGGTGCTGGTGGGCTGCCGCCAGCGCGGCGGCGAGATCGGCATCTTGGTCAGCGACACCGGCCCCGGCATCGCGCCAGAGCACCACAGCGCCATCTTTCGCGAGTTCTACCAACTCGACAACCCCGAGCGCGACCGGCGCAAGGGTCTGGGCCTAGGCCTGGCAATTGTGGACGGCCTGTGCCGCCTGCTGGGGCACCAGGTGCTCTTGAGGTCCGCGCTGGGACGCGGCACCTGCTTCGAGCTGCGCGTGCCCCAAGCCCCGCCCACCGCACCGCCCGAACCGGCCCATTCGCCGGGCGATGCGGCGCTGGCGGGCTGCGTGGTGCTGGTCATCGACGACGACCCCAGCCTGCGTGAAACCCTGGGCGATGTGCTGCACCACTGGGGCTGCACGGCCGTGGCGGCCGAGGACGTGCAGGACGCGCTGGCAACGCTGGCCTCCCGGCAACTGGTGCCCGATCTGATCGTCGCCGACTACCGCTTGCGCCACCAGGTCACCGGTATCGAGGCCATCGCCGCCGTGCGCCAGGCACTGGGCCGGCAGGTGCCCGCCGCCATCCTGACGGGCGACACCGCGCCCCAGCGCCTCAAGGAAGCCGCAAGCGCCGGCCATCTGCTGCTGCACAAGCCCGTGCCACCGGGGAGTTTGCACGCTGCCCTGGCTGCACTGCGCCAGGATGCCTCTCGCGCTGAGTGAAATGGCAGCAACCAAGCTCAAGGCCTTTTCCAGCAAGCGCTTTGCGCTATTGAAAACGCAGCGTGGCAAGCGCCTCTAGTCCTGTTGCGTTATTGACGCTGACAGAGAGCGCTTTCTAGACTGCGCCCCGCGTTGTGAGGTCGCAGCTGCGCTGTCCGTGGTTCGCACCTCATCTGGTTGTATCCGCCGCCAGCGCGGGCTGGTTAGGCATCAAAAACGGCTGAAAAAAGAGCGAAACGAGGGAGTTTCTATGGACTTGAAAAACACACTGGGATTGCTGGCCCTGTGCGCCACGCCGTTGCTGGCGCAGGCACAAAGCTGCGCCAGCCCGAATGCCGATGGCGACTACATCCTGGGCGAAGCGCAAGGCGAAGCCAGTGCCATGCACTGGTTAACGGGCCTTGTATGGAAGCGCTGCAGCGAGGGGCAGACGTTCAGCAATGGCCAGTGCACGGGCACGGCGCTGCAAAAGAGCTGGAACGCGTGGGCCGACACGGAGCACCAGCTCCTGCCGCAGTCTTTCGCTGGTCAAAGCGACTGGGGTATCAACACCAGCCTGAGCCAGAACCTGCTGGTCAGCGGCGCCTGGCGCATGGCTTACCTCGTCGAGTCGCTGGGAATCGCGCTCAGTTGCGCAAGTGCTCCCTTCGTCAACCCAACGGTATTCCCTGATGCACCGTCTTCGGTGGTCTGGTCGGGCTCGCCGGTGAGTTGGAGCCAGAGTGGTGCATGGCGAGCGAGTTTGCTTGGCACCGCAGGCGCTTCCGGTACCCGTAGCGACAGTTACCACGTTCGGTTGGTACGGGCGGGTCAGCCTTTTGCTGGGGTGGCTTCTCCGCCCGCGCAGACCGCTGCCCCCAGCATGCTGGCCACCTTTCTAGCGATCACGCTCGCGCCCAGCAGCGGCACGGGCCAAGCCTGGGGTGGCGCGCGCATCAGTGGCATGGGGAATCCCGAATTTCAGCTTAATGGTGCGGGCGATTGGGTGAAAGAGGCTATCGTTAAAAGCGGCGACCAAATCACTGTGCGCATGGCGGCTCCGGCCACCGTAGGCACCAGCCAAAGTGCCATGCTTACCCTGCGCAGCGGCCAGACCACCGGTACCAGCGCAAACGGAGCCAATGGGGGCAACGAGTTCTCGACCCCGCAAACCACCACCGCCAGCTTCATGGTCAAGGCTTTACTCCCCCCGCCGCCGCCGCCACCCACACCCAGCGGTGCGCAAGCCATACCAACCCTGGGTGAATGGGCTGCACTGCTGCTGTCACTTCTGGTCGGGGTACTGGGTTGGCGGCAGTTGCGGGTGAAAATGGCCGCCAGGGCTTGATGGGCTGGCGCTGGCAGCTATCAAAAACAAAGCAAATACTTTTCCATGCCTCTTTCCATCCCGCGTGTCCTGCTGCCGCTCATGTTCCTCGTATGCCCGGGTGTCAGGCCCACCGCGCCTGCCTGGGCGTAGCGCAGGGCGTAGGCGGCGCGCTGCTGGGCTTGCCCGTCACGCAGGCGGCGGGCAATCGCCAAACCTGCGCGCAAATTCCGTTTCCCGGAGCGCAGATCAGCGGCAACACCATCACCCTGACACTGCAGGACGGTGGCACGGGCGACGACGATGTGACGCCAAACGGTGCGATGGACGATCCGGGCAGCCCGGTGTTGCGGATGGTGGTGCGAGCGGAGAACTCCGTTACTATTTGCTGAAGACTACTCGTGGTGGCGCGCCTCGGAGGCGGGGCGCCACCGATTTCCCACCTTCATTGCGCACGCACCATGCACTCTCATCCCGCTCGCCCGGACAGGCGCGATTTTTTGCGTGCTGGTGGTTTTTGGGGCGCTGCCAGCGCGCTGGGCGTGGGCGGCGGTGCTTGGGCCCAGGGGCGCTCGATGCGCATTGGCGTGACGCAAATCGTCTCCCACGCCGCCCTGGATGCCGACCAAAAAGGCTTTGAAGCCGCGCTGGCGAGCATGGGCTTCAAAGAAGGCGTGAACCTCAGCTACCTGCGCCACAACGCCCAAGGCAGCGTGGACAACGCCCGCAGCATTGCGCAGACGCTGGTGCGCGAGCGTGTGGATCTGATCCACAGCATTGCCACCCCCACCACGCAGGCCGCGGTGCAGGCCACGCGCAGCATTCCGATTGTGTTTTCTTCCATCACCGACCCGCTGGGCGCGGCCATCGTGCCCGCCGACAGTGGCCATGGCCGGGCCACGGGCACCAACGTCACGGGCGTGAGCGATTTGTGGCCGGTGGAGCTGCAAATGCAGACCTACGCCAAGATGGCCCCCCAGGCGCGCCAGTGGGGCACCATCTACAACCCAGCGGAGGCCAACTCCGTTACCCACACCAAGGCCATGCGCGCAGCGGCGCGGCAACTGGGCCTGGAGTTGGTGGAAGTGCCCATCAGCCGCAGCAGCGAGGTGGGGGCAGCCGCCACGTCCTTGGTGGGTAAGGTGCAGGCCTTCACCATTACCTCGGACAACACCACGGTGGCCAACCTGGAGGCCCTGGCGGCCGTGGCCAACGCGCACCGCATTCCGCTGTTTGCTGGAGATGTGGACAGCGTGGGGCGCGGCGCTGTGGCGGCGTACGGGCTGGACTATTTTTTGGTGGGTTACGCCGCTGGCAAAAAGGCGGCGCTGGTGCTCAAGGGCACGCCGGTGGGCACCATTCCGTGGGGGCCAGTGGAAAAGTTCAGCCTGGTCATCAACTTGCGTGCCGCCCGGGCGCAGGGGGTGGAAATTGCGCCTGCGCTGCTGAAAAAAGCCGACAAAGTGATCGAATAACCCTTCCCTCCACCGCCTCCCTGTTAGGCACTCGCCATGAAATTGCTGGGCAGCATCTACATCGCCATCGCCATCTTGGTGGTCACGGCTGCCATTGGCTGGTATGTGGACATCAGCCACGAGCAAATGCACCAGCGCCACCTGGCGGTGCATACCCAGCTAGAGCGCATGGTGCGCCTGCGCCAGGAACTGAATGGCATGTTGATGGTGGCCGTTTTGGAAGAAAACACCCTGCGCGCCAGCACCTACCCCCGGGTGTACGAAGATTTGCAAAGCACCTTGCAGTCGGTGCAGCAGCTCACCCAGAGCCTGGGCCTGTCAGACGAACTGGCCACGGTGCAGGCCGAGCATGACAAGCTCGCCACCATCGAAGCCCAAGCCCTCGCCGCCATGCAGCAAGACGCCTGGGCACCCGCGCGCCAGTTGCTGTACGACAACGACTACCTGCTGACGAAAAAAATCTACGAAATCAACAGCGAAACCGCCATCAGCGCGCTGACGACCGATTTGGGCGCGCAGGCCCAGCGTTTTGCCCAGATGCGTGCCCTGGCGCTGGGCTTGCGCGTGGGCGCGGTGCTGCTGCTGCTGGGGGTGAGCGTGGTCTTCTCGCGCCGCCTGCGCGAGGAGCTGCGCACGCGCGAGCAGTTGGGGCAGGAGATTCAAGCGGCCAATGCCCGGCTGGAAGACAAGGTGCGCCAGCGCACCGCCGAGCTGCAAGAGGCCAACCGCCGCCTCTCCACCCTCAGCACCACCGACAGCCTGACCGGCCTGGCCAACCGGCGCAAGTTCGACGAAGTGTGGCAAACCGAATGGCAGCGCAGCGTGCGCCAGGGCATGCCGCTGGCGGTGATCATGCTCGACGTGGATTTTTTCAAGCGCTACAACGACCACCGCGGCCACCAGGCGGGCGATGCCTGCCTGCAGCAGGTGGCGCACATTTTGGCCGCCGGGGTGCAGCGTGCGGGCGAGCTGGTGGCGCGCTATGGCGGTGAGGAGTTCGTGCTGGTGCTGCCCGGCGCGCGCCTGGGCGATGCCCAGGCCAGTGCCGAGCGCATCCGCGCGGCGGTGCAGGCGGCGGCCATTGCGCACCCGGACTCGCCGCTGGGGCCCTGCGTCACGGTGAGCCTGGGCTTCGCTGCGGATATGCCCCGGCTGGGCGAAGACCCCGAATGGCTGCTGCGCGCCGCCGATGCCGCGCTCTACCAGGCCAAGGCGCAGGGGCGCAACTGCTGCTGCGCCAGCCCGCCCACAGAGCTGGCGGCGTAAGCCTGCCCCGGCTGCGTGGGACAATCCGGCCATGCATCCCAAAGCCCTTTTAGACGCCTGCGCCGAGCTGCTGCAGCAGGTGCTGACCTTTGCCCACCCGGCCGATGCCGTGGTGTCGCGCTACTTCCGCCAATACCGCAACCTGGGCCCGCGTGAGCGGGCCACGCTGGCGGAAACCGTGTACACCGTATTGCGTAAAAAGCCGCTGCTGGAGCAGTTGGCGCGCTCGGGCAGTGGCCCCCGGGAGCGTCGCCTGGCCATCCTGGGCTTTTATGGTCCACGGGACTTCCTCAAAGCGGCACTGACCCCGCAGGAGCGCGCCTGGGTCGATGAGTGCGACGCCGTGCCCGAGTCCAGCCTGATGGAGCCGCAGCGCCACAACCTGCCGCAGTGGCTTGCTGAACCGCTGAAAGCCCAGCTGGGGGAAGGTTTCTGGCCTTTGGCTCGCAGCCTGCAAGAGTCGGCGTCGCTCGATTTGCGCATCAACACTTTGGTGGCAAAACGCGCTGAAATCGAGAAGGAGCTTGCGCAAGCAGCTATTCAAACAGTAGCAACCCCGTACTCTCCCTGGGGCCTGCGTGTGCAAGGCAAGCCGGCACTGACCAAGTTGGAGGCGTTCCAGCGTGGCGCCATCGAGGTGCAGGACGAAGGCTCGCAACTGCTCGCCTTGCTGCTCGATGCCAAGCGCGGTGAGATGGTGGTGGACTTCTGCGCTGGCGCGGGCGGCAAGACCCTGGCCATCGGCGCGCAAATGCGCAACACCGGACGGCTGTATGCGTTTGACGTGTCGGGCCACCGGCTCGACGCGCTCAAGCCGCGTCTGGCGCGCTCGGGCCTGTCGAACGTGCACCCTGCCGCCATCGCGCACGAGCGCGACGAGCGCGTCAAGCGCCTGGCCGGCAAGATCGACCGTGTGCTGGTCGATGCGCCGTGCTCCGGCCTGGGCACACTGCGCCGCAACCCCGACCTGAAGTGGCGCCAGTCGCCCGAAGGCGTGCAGGAGCTGGCGGCGAAGCAGGCCGCCATCCTGGCGAGCGCCGCGCGCCTGGTGAAGCCGGGTGGGCGCCTGGTGTACGCCACCTGCAGCGTGCTGCCCGAGGAGAACGAGGCAATTGCCGAGGCCTTTACCGCAGCGCACCCAGACTTCGCGCCCCAGGATGCGGGCGCACTGCTGGAACAGCTGAAGGTGGCGCAGGCCGCTGAGCTGTGCAGCGGCGGTGAAAATGGTCTGCGCTACCTGCGCTTGTGGCCGCACCTGCACCAGACGGACGGTTTCTTCGCCGCCGTGTGGGAACGCAAGGCATAAGGCACGGAAGGTTGCCGTGGGCGGAAGGGGATGGGTTAATCTCACCCCTTCACTCGGAGCCCGGGCGTGAAAGCTATTTCCTTCCCCTTGATTCTTGCCGCCAGCCTCGGGCTCGCGGCCAGCGCCGCACAGGCGCTCACCATCACCCATTTCTCGCCCCAGGGCGAAGTGGCGCGCGTGCGCCAGGCCGTGGCCAAGTTCGACGGCGCGGCGGTGAATTTCGGCGACCCCAAGGCGCCGGCGCCGCTCACCCTGAGCTGCGACGACGCGCAGGCCAGCCAGGGCCAGGGGCGTTGGACCAGCGAGCGCGAGTGGGTGTTCGACTTCAATGCCGATCTGCCGCCCGGCGTGCGCTGCACGGCGCGCGTGGTGCCAGGGTTCAAATCGAGCGCTGGCGCCCTGCTGACGGGCGCTAAGAGCTATCAATTCAATAGTGGCGGGCCCTTCGTGCAGGACCTGCAGCCCGGCACCTACGAGGAGATCGACGAGGAGCAGTTCTTCGTGCTGCAGTTCAACGGCCCGGCGACGACGGCCAGTGTGCAGGAGCACATGTGGTGCCTGGTGGATGGCGTGGGCGAGCGCGTGCCGGTGCGTCTGATTGCGGGCAAGGAGCGCGAGGCGCTGCTCAAGGCCCAAGGTTTGGACAAACGTGCCGCCAAGGAGCCCTTGCAGTTCGCCACGCTGGCGTGCAAGCGCCGCCTGGGGTCGGGCACGCGCATGCAGCTGGTGTTTGGCAAGGGCGTGGCCACGCCCAGCGGTATTGCCAACCAGGTGGAAAAGCGCTTTGACTACAAGGTGCGCGAGCCGTTTACCGCCAATTTTTCCTGCGAGCGCGAGAACGCGCAGGCCGCGTGCCTGCCCATACGGCCCATGCGCCTGGCCTTCAGTGCGCCGGTGCCCCGCAAGCTGGCCGAAGGGGTGCGGCTGAAGTCAGCGCAGGAAACCGTCAAGCCGCGCATCGACGATGCTGCCGATGGCGACAGTGTGGTGTCTTCCCTGGAGTTCGCCGCACCGCTGTCGGGGCAAACCAAGTTCGAGCTACTGCTGCCGAAGGATTTCAAGGACGCCTCGGGCCGGACGCTGGCCAATGCCGACAGCTTTCCGCTGGCCGTGGCCACGGGCGACCTGCCGCCACTGGCCAAATTTGCGGCGGCGCCGTTCGGCATCGTCGAGCGCTTCGCCGAAGGACCGCCGTCTGACAACCCGCCCGCACTGCTGCCAGTGACGCTGCGCAAGGTGGAAGCCGCGCTGCAGGTGAGCGGCCTGCAGGCGAACACGCTGCAGCCACGCAGCGATGCGGAAATCATCGCCTGGCTGCGCAAGGTGCGGCGCTATGACGACTACATGGTGCCGCGTGCGCAGGCGCGGCGCGACGTGAAGGGCGCGTTGCCCGCGGTGCTCGACGGGGACAGCGAGTGGGTGCAGTCGCGCATGGTCTCGCTGCTCGCCGGGCAGGGCCATGTGAAGACGCTGGAGCTGCCCCGGCCCGCCAAGGACGACCCGCGTCCCTTTGAGGTGGTGGGCATTCCGCTGCCGGTGGGTTTCTCGGTGGTAGAGATTGCCTCGCCCCTGCTGGGCCAGTCGCTGCTGGACGCGCGCCATGGCGCGCAGCGCACCATGTACGTGCGCACCTCGGCGCTGGTTACCAACCTGGGCGTGCATTTCAAGCTGGGCCGCGAGAACGCGGCCGCCTGGGTGACTTCGCTGGACAAGGGCAAGCCCGTGGCGGGCGCACAGGTGCGCGTGTCCGACTGCGAGGGCCGCGAGCTGGCCCAAGGCACGACCGATGCGCAGGGCATCGCGCGCTTCGAGAACCTGTCTCCCGAGCCGCGCACTTGCCAGGGGGAGGACGAATGGCGCAGCGCCTACTTCGTCAGCGCGCGCGCCCTGAACGAGGGCGTGCAGGACATGGCCTTCACTTGGAGTGACTGGCAGCGCGGTATCGAGCCGTGGCGTTTCAACGTGCCCACCAGCAATGAGCCCCGGCCCGACGAGATCGCCCACACCGTCTTCGACCGCACGCTGCTGCGCGCGGGCGAGACGGTGTCGATGAAGCACCTGTTGCGCACCCAGACCAGCAAGGGCTTCGCCTTGCCGCAGTACAGCCCCGAAACCCTGGTCATCACCCACGTGGGCAGCGGCCAGCAGTACACGCAGCCGCTGCAGTGGCGCGGCACGGCCACGGGGGGGCGCAGCGCGCAAAGCCAGTTCCAGATTCCGCCCGCCGCCAAGCTGGGCGTGTACCAGGTGGAGCTGCGCGGCAAGCACCAGTCGTTCGAGTCCGGGAGCTTTCGCGTCGAGGAGTTCCGCCTGCCGGTGCTCGAAGGGCGCGTGGCACCTTCGGCCAAGAAGGCGCTGGTGCGCGTGCGCACCGTGCCCACCGACGTGCAGGTCAACTACGTGTCGGGCGGCGGTGCGGCGCACCTGCCGGTGCGCGTGTCGGCCCTGGTGCGTGGCAAGCAGTTGCAATACCCCGACTACGAAGCCTTCAGTTTCAGTGCGCCACGCAAGCGCGATGCATCGTCCGCCGCCCAGAGCGACGACGAGGAGGCCACGGCCAGCCAGGACAGCCGTGTGGTCGCCGACAAGCTGCCCGTGACGCTCGACAAAAACGGCGCTGGCAAGGTGACCGTGGAGAACCTGCCAACCCAGCGCGAGGCGCAGGAGCTGCTGCTCGAGGCCACCTACGCCGACCCGAACGGCGAGGTGCAGACCCTGCGCAGCACCCACACCCTGTGGCCCGCTGCCGTGGTGGCCGGCGTGAAGACCGAGGGCTGGGCCTCCAGCGGCAGCCGCGTGCGTTTCCAGGCGCTGGCGCTGGCGCTCGACGGCAAGCCGCAGGCGGGCGTGCCGCTGTCGGTGCAGGCCATTGCACGCGTGACCACCTCGGCGCGCAAGCGCATGGTGGGCGGCTTCTACAGCTACGACAACAAAACCGAAACCAAGGACCTGGGCACCGTCTGTACCGGCCAGAGCGACAGCCGTGGTCTGTTGCTGTGTGAGGCCAAGCTGGACGAACCCGGCGCGGTGGAGCTGGTGGTGTCCGCGCGCGACAAGGAGGGCAACGAAGCACAGGCCGCCGCGTCGGTCTGGATCACGCGCCAGGGCGAGCTGTGGTTTGGGGGCGAAGACCACGACCGCATCGACCTGCTGCCCGAAAAGAAAAGCTACCAGCCTGGCGAGGTGGCGCGCCTGCAGGTGCGCATGCCGTTCCGCTTCGCCACGGCGTTGGTCGCTGTGGAGCGGGAAGGCATCATCGATCTGCGCGTGGTGGAACTCAACGGCAAGGACCCGACGGTGCATCTCAAGGTGGAGGAGGGCTGGGGCCCCAACGTCTACGTCAGCGTGCTGGCCCTGCGCGGGCGCTTGCGCGAGGTGCCGTGGTACAGCTTCTTCACCTGGGGCTACAAGGCGCCGCGCGAGTGGTGGACGGCGTTCTGGTTCGAGGGGCGCGAATACGTGGCGCCCACAGCGCTGGTGGACCTGTCCAAGCCCGCCTACCGCCTGGGCCTGGCGGAAATCCGCGTGGGCGCGCAGGCGCACCAGATTCAGGTGCAGGTGGCGGCCGACAAGGAAAGCTACCCCGTGCGCGGCAAAGCGCAGGTCACCATCACCGCCAAGCTCCCTAACGGCAAGCCGGCTGCCGGGGCCGAGGTGGCGCTGGCCGCCGTGGACCAGGCCCTGCTGGAGCTGATGCCCAACACCAGTTGGAACCTGCTTGACGCCATGCTGCAGCGGCGTAGCTGGGGCGTGGCCACCTCCACCGCGCAGATGGAGATCATTGGCCGGCGCCACTACGGCCGCAAGGCCGTGCCGGCAGGCGGCGGCGGCGGGCGCTCGTCCACGCGCGAGCTGCTTGACACGCTGCTGCTGTGGCAGCCCGCGCTGCAGCTTGACGCCAACGGCCAGGCCAAGGTCACGGTGCCGCTGAATGACGCGCTCACCACCTTCAAGATCGTGGCCGTGGCCGACCTGGGCACGGGCCAGTTCGGCACCGGCCAGGCATCGGTACGCACCACGCAGGACCTGCAGATCATCAGTGGCCTGCCGCCCCTGGTGCGCGAGGACGACCAGTTCCGCGCCCAGATCACCCTGCGCAACACCACCCAGGCAGCCATGAAAGTGGAGGTGGCGCCGCGTGCCACGCTGCTGGCGCTGGACAAGCAAACCGTGGACATTCCCGCCGGCGAGTCGCGCGAAGTGGCCTGGAACGTGACCGCGCCAGCGCAGCTGGCGCAGACCCGCGCCGAGTCCATCGTGTGGGAGATCGAGGCGCGCGACACCGTCTCGGGCGCGCGCGATGCGCTCAAGGCCAGCCAGCGCATCATCCCCGCCGTGCCGCTGACGGTGCAGCAGGCCACGCTGGTCCAGGTCGATGGCAGCCTGCAGCTACCCGTGGCGCCGCCGCAGGACGCCCTGCCAGGCCGGGGCGGGCTCAAGCTCTCGCTGCAGCCCAAGCTGGCCGAGGGCCTGCCCGGTGTGCGTGACTGGTGGGCCAACTACCCGTTCGCTTGCCTGGAGCAAAAAACCAGCAAGTCCATCGGCCTGCGCGATCCCAAGCTGTGGCAGACGGTGGCGGCGCAGCTGCCCACCTACCTCGACGGCGATGGCCTGGCCAGCTACTTCCCGCTGCGCGATGGCGATGCCAACCGGGGCAGCGACACGCTCACGGCCTACCTGCTGGCCGCCACGCACGAGGCGTCGGGGCTGGATCCGGCCTTCGCGCTGCCCGACGAAGCGCGCGCCGCCATGGAGCGCGGCCTGGCCGCCTTTGTGGAAGGGCGCATCGAGCGCAACTTCTGGAGCCCGCGCAAGGATCTGGACATGCGCAAGCTCGCAGCCATTGAGGCGCTGTCACGCTACGGCAAGGCGCATGCGCGCATGCTCACCAGCATCACCGTGGCGCCCAACCAGTGGCCCACGCATGCGGTCATCGACTGGATCAACATCCTCAAGCGGGTGGACGGCGTGCCCGAGCGCCGCCAGCGTTTGCAGGAGGCCCAGCAAATCCTCAAGGCGCGCCTGAGCTACCAGGGCACCAAGCTGCTGTTCTCCACCGAGCAGGACGATTACTGGTGGTGGTTGATGCAAAACGGCGATGTGAACATCGCGCGCCTGCTGCTTGCCGTCATGGACGACCCCGAGTGGCAGCCCGACATGGGGCGCCTGGCCAACGGCTTCATCAGCCGCCAGCAAAGCGGTGCCTGGCACACCACCACGGCCAACTTCTGGGGCGGGCTGGCGCTGGAGAAATTCAGCGCCAAGTTCGAGGCCACGCCGGTCGCTGGCATCACCCGCGCCGCCATGGGCGCGGCCCATGCCAGCGTCGACTGGGCCAAGGTGGAGCGCATCAAGACCAGCGCCGCCGCGGGCGCGGCCCACCAGAGCGTCTGGTTCGGCGCGCCCGCCGCGCCGGGCATGCTGAAGAACAACAGCATGTTCCTGCCCTGGAGTCCGGCGGGCGGCAAGGAGAGCCTTACCGTCACGCACCAGGGTGCGGGCAAGCCCTGGCTCACACTGCAGTCGGTTGCAGCTGTGCAGCTCAAGGCACCTTTCAGCGCGGGCTACACCCTCAAGAAAACCGTCACCCCGATCGAGCAGGCCAATAAGGGCCTGCCCGCAGGCCAATACACCCGGGGCGATGTGCTGCGCGTCACGCTGGAGGTGACCAGCACTGCCGACATGACCTGGGTGGCCATCACCGACCCGATTCCGGCCGGCAGCACCATCCTGGGCAGCGGCCTGGGGCGCGACTCCGAGATCGCCACCCAGGGCGAAAAGCGCGAGGGTTGGGGCTGGCCCGCGTTCGAGGAGCGCAGCTTCGAGTCCTTCCGCAGCTACTACGAGTACCTGCCCAAGGGCGCGGTGAAGATGGAATACACCGTGCGCCTGAATAACGCGGGTGACTTCCAGCTCCCGCCCAGCCGGGTCGAGGCACTGTACGCCCCCGAAATGTTCGGCGAGGCGCCGAATGCGCGGGTGAAGGTGGTGCAGCAGTGAAAATGCACCCGGCGCTTACTGGTTAAGCGCCGAGTGCTATCGAATTAGGAGTTTGTGCCTTTGTCGCTGCCAGCTCACGTTTGCGGCGGGGGCGTGTCGGAAGCCTCTGCGTGTTCGCCTTCCGAGGGCGGCTCCCACTGCGCCCAATCCGGCCCGAACAGCTCTGCCGGGTGCTGCGAGCGCTCCGAGCCATTGCCGCACAGCATGGCGTTGGCGGCGCAGTAGCGGTCGCAGCCCCAGCAGGTGCGTTCGGGGTGGGCGGGGTTCTGGGGGAATTTCTTCGGGCGCATGGCGGGCGGGGGGAGTGGCCTGCAGTCTGGTGATGCGTTGCGTGCAGGGTTTTGAGGTACATCAAAACCGCAATGGGCCACCGCACCCCGTGCAGGTGCTCCAACCTGATTAGGATGGGCGGCTCCATTGCTCTCTTGCCCACGCCCATGCTGCTCGGTCTTGCCGCCAACCGCCTGCACCACCACACCGAAGACGCCGCGCTGTTCGCCTTTCTGCGCGCGTGCGAGCCGGGTATCCGTGAACTCCAGCTCGGCCTGCACGCCGTGGGCCGCACACACGACGCCATCGTGGCGGCAGGCCTGCTGCAGGGATACGCGCCGCTGGTGCGCTACCCCTACGGGCGCGACGGCGGCCTGATGAAGCTGGTGGCCGAGGTGGTGGGCATGGAGGGCGAGGGGCGCACGCTCGATGGCGCCATCTACCTCATCGACCCGGTGGACCCGTCGTCCATCTTCCCCGAGGCGCTGGCGCTCAAGCGCCAGTGCGTGATCCATGGCAAACCCTTCCTTTCCACCGTGGCCAGTGCGCGCGACTGGGTGGAGATGGAGCGCATCCATGCCGGCCTGCCGCCCGACCCCCAGGCCGATGGCTTGCACGACTACGGCGCGCAGACCCTGGCGCTGATCGCGCACGATGCCATGAAGGCCGAGATGCTGGCCTTTGCCGACCGGCATTTCGACGTGCTCTCGCGCTTCAGCCACCGCGTGGCCACCGGCACCACGGGCCTGCGCCTGAACGAGCTGGCCTGGAACCGGGGCTGGCCCACCGACCGCTACTGGGTGCAGCGCTTTCACAGCGGCCCGCTGGGTGGCGACGCGCAGATCGCCGACCTGGTGCTGGAGCGCCGTTGCCACCGTGTCATCTTCTTCGAGGACCCGCACGTGGCGCGCCAGCATGAGGCCGACATCCAGCTGCTGGAACGCGCCGTGACCACGGCCACGTACGACGCCGTGTGCACCACCTCGCCCAAGGTGGCGCAGCGCTGGTGCGAGGCGGCGCGGCGGCGCGAGGCGGGGGCGTGAGCAAGCGGGTGTCGATCGTCCTGGCAGCTGCCGTGCCGCTCGGGCTGGCGTGGTGCGTGGCCCAGGAGCACCGCGCCGCAGAGCGGGCGCAGGCATTCTGCGCGGCGGCACGGCCGGGGGCAGGTGCCGCGGCCCTGCAGGCGCAGGCGCTGGCCCAGGGCGCCCATGCGGGCCAGACGCGCTGGTCGCCCCAGGCCGATGGCAGCGAGCAGCTCTGGGCCACGTTCACTGGCGTCTTTCCGCTGTCGCGCCACATTTGTCTGGTGACAGCGCGCGCGGGCCAGGTGGTGGAAGCACGGTTGGCCTACCTGGACTGATTTTTGCTCTTTCTTCGATAGCTGCTAGCGCTTGTCCAGAAAGGGCTTGAGGCCATTTTTGCTCACAACATGGTGTGCCGCCCGCAAATGGAATAAGCTGCCGCGCCAATGCCTTTCTTCGTTTCTTTCCTGGCCGGGTTGCCGCGCGTGCGGCGCCGCTGGCGTGCCGGTGTGGCGGCGCTGGCGTGGCTGGCCCTGCCCGCCTGGGCCCTGCCCACATTCAATGAGGTGCGCACGGGCTTTCGTTCGTCCGAGACCCTGGTGCTCTCGCGCGAGGGTGAGGTGGTGCAGCGCGTGCGCACCGATGCCAGCGTGCGCCGTGGCCAGTGGCAGGCGCTGGCCGATATGTCGCCTGCGCTGCGCCAGGCGCTGGTGCTGAGCGAGGACAAGCGCTTCTATGAGCACAGCGGCGTGGACTGGGCTGCCGTCTCTGCCGCCGCCTGGGGCAACCTGTGGAATCAGCGCACGCGCGGCGCCAGCACCCTCACCATGCAGCTTGCCGGCCTGCTCGATGGCGACGCATCCGGCTTTCTGCGCCAGGGGCCGGGCGGGCGTGGCGTGGCGCAGAAGCTCGGCCAGGCCGTGGCCGCGCAGGTGCTGGACCGGCGCTGGCGCAAGGACCAGATTTTGGAGGCCTATCTGAACCTCGTGCCGTTCCGTGGCGAGATCGTCGGCATCGACGCCCTGGCGCGCACCCTGTTCGGCAAGGCGCCGCACGGCCTGGACGAGCGCGAGGCCGCCGTGGCCGCCGCCCTGGTGCGCGCCCCCAACGCCCGGCCCGCGCTGGTGGCACAGCGCGCCTGCGGCGTGCTGCGGGCCATGCGCCCCCAGGCTGGGAGCGCTACGGCCCGTGCCGAGTGCGACGCGCTCGACCTGTTCACCACCGCCGCCCTGCAGCGTCGCGCCTGGGCCGCCAGCGACGGCATGGCACCGCACTTCGCGCGCCAGTTCATGGTGCAGCAGCGCGCCCGGCTGGCGCCGGGCCAGCCTTTGCCAGCCACGCTGCGCTCCAGCCTGCGCGCGCCGCTGCAGCGCATGGCGCAGCAGACTTTGGCCCAGCACCTGCGCGAGCTGCGCGGGCGCAACGTGGAGGACGGTGCCGTGGTGGTGCTGGACAACGCCAGCGGCGAGGTGCTGGCCTGGGTCGGCTCCTCGGGCGAACTCAGCCAGGCCGCCGAGGTGGACGGCGTACTCGCGCGGCGCCAGCCCGGCTCCACACTCAAGCCCTTTCTGTACGCACAGGCCATCGCGCAGCGGCGGCTCACGGCGGCCTCGCTGGTGCACGACGCGCCTGCGCAGATCGCCACCGCCAGCGGGCTGTACATCCCGCAGAACTACGACCGGCAGTTCAAGGGCTGGGTCTCCGTGCGCACCGCGCTGGCAGCCTCGCTCAACGTGCCGGCGGTGCGCACGCTGGTCATGGTCTCGCCCGACGCCTTCTTCGCCCAGCTGCGCCAGCTGGGCTTGCCGCTGGCCGAATCCGGCGGCTACTACGGCTACAGCCTGGCCCTGGGCAGCAGCGAGGTGCCGCTGCTGCACCTTGCCAACGCCTACCGCGCGCTGGCCAACGGCGGGCGCGCCAGCCCCGTGGCCTATGCGCCGGGCGCTGCGCCCACATTCACCCCGGCGCTGGACGCGCGCGCCGCGTTCGTGGTGGGCGACATCCTCTCCGACCCGAACGCGCGTGCGCGCACCTTTGGCACCGACAGCGTGCTCGCCACGCGCTTCTGGAGCGCGGTCAAGACCGGCACCAGCAAAGACATGCGCGACAACTGGGCGATTGGCTGGTCTGCGCGCTACACCGTGGGCGTGTGGGTCGGCAACGCCGGCGGCGCCAGCATGCACGACGTGAGCGGCACCAGTGGCGCGGCGCCCATCTGGGCCGCCGTGATGGGCTGGCTGCACGCGCGCACCCCCAGCCGCGCGCCCAGGCCTGCGGCCGGCCTGGTGCGCCAGGACGTGCGCTTTGGCCCCGACGCACAGGGCCAGCCGCTGGAGAGCCAGCGCGCCGAATGGTTCATCGACGGCACGCAGCAGCCGCTGTTTGCTATGGATTCAGGAGCTGCTAGCGCTTATCCCCAAAGCGCTGGAGGCCAAAATGGTATCCAAGCACGCATCCAGTCACCGGCGCCCGGCACCATCATCGCGCTCGACCCCGACATCCCGCCCGCACGCCAGCGCCTGTGGTTCGAGGCCAGCGGCGACGGCAGCGGCCTGCGCTGGCGTATCGACGGGCGTGAGCTGGGCCGGGGCGCACGCTGGGGCTGGCTGCCCTGGCCAGGTCGGCACCTGGTGGAGCTGACCGACGCGCGCGGCCAGGTGCTCGACAGCCTGCGCTTCGAGGTGCGCGGGGCGGGGGTGCGGGGTGGTGTTTGAGTTTGGTTCCATGCTCCGAAAAGTGTAGCTTTCGGAGTAGTCCAGCAAAGGGCTCTCGGCATGGAGGGTTCGGTGTGCGTACGGCGTGTACGCTTTCACTTACACTGGGATGCAACTTCCAGGAGGCCCCGCTTGCAGCCCTATCTCTCCCCTTGGCGCCGGCTCCAGCACCACCTGCCAGCGTGGTGCGCGGTAGCGCTGCTGTGCGCCGCCGGATGGGGGGCGGCGCAGCCAGCCTGGGGGCAGGACATCGTCACCGACGGGAAGTCGCAGTCCGTCGCCAAGACGGTGATGGGCATCCTGGGCTACACGCGCTGGCCGAGCGAGCCCGAGACAGTGCAGCTGTGCGTCGTCGGGCCCACCGAGTACGCCGACGAGCTGCTCAAGGGCGGGCAACTGCCGGGCGCGCGCGTGGTGCAGGTGCGCCGCATGCGCCTGGAGGACGCAGCCTTGCTGACGCAGTGCCACGGCGTGTACGCGGGCCGGCTCGACGACCGGGCCTGGCAGGCGCTGCGCCAGCGGCTGCAGGGCCAGCCGCTGCTGTCGATCAGCGAGCGCCAGGAGCTGTGCCAGACCGACTGCATGTTCTGTCTTGACGTGCGGGACGCGGGCGTCGGCTTTGAAACCAACCTCGATGCCGTGGCACGCAGCGGCGTGCGCGTGAACCCGCGGGTTCTGCAGCTGGCCAGGCGCAAAGGAGGGGCTTGATGGCTCCAGCGCCAGGGGCAGCGCCCGGGCCGCTGTCGTTGCGTGGCGTCGTGCACCGCGCCCATTTGGGCATGGCCTTGGTGGCCATGGCGCTGGCGGGCAGCCTGCTGCTGCTGGCGGGTCTGTTCGCGCTGCGCGCGCACATTGGCAGCAACCTGGAACTGACGGCGCGTTCCGTGGCCTACACGGTTGAGGCGGCGCTGGTCTTCAGGGACGCCGAGGACGCCCAGCAAACCCTGGCGCGCATGCTTGCCAGCGAGGGCGTGGCCCAGGCGCAGGTGCGCGATGCGCAGGGCAAGGTGTTTGCACAGTGGCAGCGCAGCGCGGCGGGCCCGCGTGCGCGATTGGGTGCCACGCTGGCGCGGCTGGTCGGCAGCCAGCAGGCTGTGGCCCCCATCCTGTTTGGCGGTGTGGCGGTGGGGCAGGTCGCGCTGCATGGCGACGGGCAGGGCATGCTGAATTTCCTGCTGTCTGGCGTGGCCGTGCTGCTGTTGTGCACGGCGGTCAGTGGTGCAGTCGGCATGGCGCTGTCGCGGCGCATGCTGCGCGATATCGTGACGCCGCTGCAGGCCTTGGCCCGGGTGGCGCGCGCAGTGCACCACGAGCATGCCGTGGGCCAGCGTGTGCCGCCTGCGCGGCTGGCCGAGCTGCGGATGCTGGGAGATGACTTCAACGCCTTGCTCGATGAGTTGGAGCGCCGCCAGTCGCTGCTGGAAGAAAAAAATGCCCAGCTGACCCACAGTGCGCTGCACGATAGCCTGACCGGGCTGCCCAACCGGGCCCATTTCGAGCATTTCCTACAGGAAGCGATGGCGCGCGCGCATGCCAGCGCGCAGCCGATGGCGCTGCTGTTTCTTGACAACGATGGTTTCAAGCAGGTCAACGACACCTACGGCCATGCCGCGGGTGATGTCCTGCTGGCCGAGGTGGCGCGGCGGGTGCAGGCGCAACTGCGTCCGGGCGACCTTGCCGCGCGCTTGGGCGGCGACGAATTCGCCGTGGTGATGGCGCCCGTTGCCACGCTGCCGGATGCAGAGGCCATGGCTACCCGCCTGGGCCAGGCCATTGCCGCGCCGCTGCGGCTGGCCTCGGGGGTGGAGCTGCATCCCGCAGCCAGCATTGGCGTGGCCTTGTTTCCGCAGCAGGGCTCCGACATGGAGGCGCTGCTGCGCGCCGCCGATGTCGCCATGTACCATGTGAAGGGCCGCCGTCGCCGGGCTGGCACCGACACCCCGGCACGGCGGTGAGGGGCAGCCAGAAGCTGCCAGCCAAACGGATAGCAATGATGCAAATGAATTCGATGAGTGCCTCCCGCGCAAGATTTCTGCGCCACGGCGCAGCCACCTTGGCTGCCTTGGCGCTGGCTGCATGCCAGAGCCTGCCGCCAGCCCCGGCCTCCGCCCCGCAGGCGCAGCAGCCCGACCGGCGTACCCAGGTGCTGCGTGAGTATGGTTTTGAGCAGAGCGACGAAGGCTGGGAGCTGCAAATGTCCGGCAAGCTGCTGTTCGATTTCGACTCGGACGCGCTGCAGGGCCAGCGCCGCGCATCCGTGCTGAAGATGGGGCGTGCACTGGTGGAGGTGGGTGTGCAGACGCTGCGCGTCGAGGGCCATACCGACGACCAGGGCAGCGACACGTACAACGAGCGCCTGTCCCTGCGCCGCGCGCAAGCCGTGGCCCAGGCGCTGGCCGAGGCGGGCATAGAGCGTGGCCATATCAGCGTGCGTGGCTACGGCCGCAGCCGTCCCCTGGTGACCAGCGGACCCGAGGGGGCGCGCAAGGAGAACCGGCGCGTGGCCATCATCGTTCCTGCCCAGTGAACCTGCGCTGGCGGGCCCAGTCCTGGGCGGGCGCTGCCAGCGGTCGCCCGCTGTAGAAAAATTCAAATCCGCTGCAAAAGTCTTCAGCCCGACACGCATGGGGCGGCGCTACCATGCGCGGCTTGTTTCAAGCCAACCGAGGACGCTGTGGCCGATCTCTCCAAAATCACCTGCATCGAAGACCTGCGCGTGGTCGCTGAACGGCGCGTGCCGCGCATGTTCTACGACTATGCCGATTCGGGGTCTTGGACCGAGGGCACCTACCGCGCTAACGAAAGCGATTTCCAGACCATCAAGTTCCGCCAGCGCGTGGCGGTGAACATGGAGGGGCGTAGCACCGCCGTCACCATGGTGGGGCAGAAGGCCTTCATGCCGGTGGCAATCGCGCCCGTGGGCCTGACCGGCATGCAGCATGCCGATGGCGAGATCCACGCAGCGCGCGCAGCCGAGAAGTTTGGCGTCCCGTTCACGCTCTCGACCATGAGCATCTGCTCCATCGAGGACATCGCCGAACACACCAGCGCGCCGTTCTGGTTCCAGCTCTACATGATGCGCGACCGCGACGCCATGGCCCGCATGATCCAGCGTGCCAAGGACGCGCGGTGCAGCGCCCTGGTGCTGACGCTGGACCTGCAGGTGATCGGCCAGCGCCACAAGGACATCAAAAATGGCCTCACGGCGCCGCCGCGGCCCACGCTCAAGAACATCTTCAACCTGATGGCCAAGCCGCAGTGGTGCCTGGGCATGGCGGGCACGAAGCGCCGCACCTTTCGCAACCTAGTGGGGCACGTCAAGGGCGTGTCCGACATGCATTCGCTGGCAGCCTGGACCAACGAACAGTTCGACCCGCGTCTGTCCTGGGCCGACGTCGATTGGGTGCGGCAGCAGTGGGGCGGCAAGCTCATCCTCAAGGGCATCATGGAGGTGGAAGACGCCGTGCTGGCTGCGCAGCACGGTGCCGATGCCATCGTGGTGAGCAACCACGGCGGACGGCAGCTCGACGGCGCGCCTTCTTCCATCCACGCGCTGCCGTCCATCGTGGCGGCCGTGGGCGACCGGCTGGAAGTGTGGATGGACGGTGGCATCCGTGGCGGGCAGGACGTACTCAAGGCCTGGGCGCTGGGCGCGCGCGGCACCATGATTGGCCGGGCCATGGTCTACGGCCTGGGCGCCTTCGGCGAGGCGGGCGTGTCCAAGGCGCTGCAGATCTTGCACAAGGAGCTGGATGTGAGCATGGCGTTCTGTGGCCGCACGGATATCCGGACGGTGGACCGCTCCATCCTCGTGCCGGGAACCTATCCGGCGCCCACAATAGCGGGGTGACCGCCGCCGACCCGCACCGCCGCATCGCCCACCTCGACATGGATGCGTTTTACGCGTCCGTCGAGCTGTTGCGCTATCCCCAACTGGCCGGGTTGCCTGTGGTGATTGGTGGCAGGCGCCGGGCCGAAGACGATGCCCTGGCCTCTGCCTTTGACGGACGCCTGGCCGAGATTCCGCTGGACCGCTTCGCGCGCCTGCAGGGCTATGTCGGCCGGGGCGTGATCACCACGGCGACGTATGCGGCGCGCGCCTTCGGCGTGGGGTCGGCCATGGGGCTGATGAAAGCGGCACGCCTGTGCCCCCAGGCCATCCTGTTGCCGGTGGACTTTGCCGAGTACCGGCGCTATTCGCGCCGCTTCAAGGAAGTCATTCTCTCGATCGCGCCGGTGATGGAGGACCGGGGCGTCGACGAGGTGTACATCGACTTTACGCATGTGCCGGGCGGGCAGCGCGAGGGCGGGCGCGTGCTGGCGCGGTTGCTGCAGCGCAGCATCCTAGACGCCACCGGTCTGAGCTGCTCGATTGGCGTGGCACCGAACAAGCTGTTGGCCAAGATGGCCAGCGAGTTTCAAAAGCCCGGCGGCATTTCTATCGTCCAGCCCGAGGAACTGCAGGCGCTTGTCTGGCCGCTGGCCTGTCGCAAGATCAACGGCATTGGTCCGAAGGCGGATGCCAAGCTGCAGGCCCATGGCATCCGCACCATCGGGGAACTGGCGGCATGCCCGCGCGACTGGCTGGTGGCGCATTTCGGCAAGTCCACGGGCCTGTGGCTGCACGAGGCGGCTTGGGGGCGTGACGAGCGCCCCGTGGTCACGCACAGTGAGCCTGTCTCGGTAAGCCGCGAAACCACCTTCGAGCGCGACTTGCACGCCGTACACGACCGTGCCGAACTGGGCCGGATCTTCACAGCGCTGTGCCAGCGCGTTGCCGAGGACTTGCAGCGCAAGGGCTACATGGGCCGGACCATCGGCATCAAGGTGCGCTACGACGACTTCAAGACCGCCACGCGCGACCAGACCGTGGCCGAACCCCTGCACGATGCGGCCGCGATTCGCCGCGTGGCGGGCCAATGCCTCAAGCGCGTGCCACTGGACAAGCGCCTGCGCCTGCTGGGCGTGCGTGTAGGGGCGCTGGTCAAGCCGGGGCAGGAGGGCGCGGCGGCGCCTGCCCGCCATCCCGCCCCTGGCGCCGACCCTTACACGGCGCCGCTTTTCTAGGCGCGGCGCTGCCGTCACCCCTTACGTGACCGAGGCACTGTCAACTGCGGAGCAGGGCAAATGGCCATCGATATGCATTACGCAGGTCAACCAGGCCATGCTGCAGCTCGACCAGGTGACCCAGCGCAATGCGGCCCAGGTGGAGGAGTCCACGGCCGCCGCGCAGATGCTGCGCGCAGGAGCGCAGTCCTTGGAGCGTAGCGTGGCGGTGTTCAGGCTGCAATCATGAAAAGCCTGCATGATAGAAAAAAACAATCATGTCACCATTGCGATAGTTGTTTTTTGTGTACTGGGAAATTGCTTTTGATCAAGTTGGCATCCAACGCGTGCCAAGGAAGTGGTTGCTTTTTTATACTGGGTTGACATTCAGCAACGTTCTGGCCATGCGCACCAATCTCCCCGTTACCCAGCAGGAGTACGACTACCCCGGCGAAGAGCTCCTGATGTCGACCACCGACACCAAGGGCATCATCACCCACTGCAATGCCGCGTTCATGCGGGTGAGCGGGTTCGAGTTCGACGAGCTCATCGGGCAGCCCCACAACATCGTGCGCCACCCCGACATGCCGCCCGAAGCCTACAAGGACCTGTGGGCCACCGTGGGCCATGGCCGCAGCTGGACGGGCATCGTGAAGAACCGGCGCAAGGATGGCGACCACTACTGGGTGCGCGCCAGCGTGACGCCACTGGTGGAAAACGGCAAGCCCAAGGGCTACATGTCGGTGCGGGCCAAGCCCTCGCGCGCTGAGATCGCCGCCGCCGAGCAGCTGTACGAGCGCCTGCGGCGTGAACGCGAGGCAGGCCGTCCCACCATCCGTCTGCATGCCGGGCGCGTGCGTTTTGTGGGCTGGCGCGATGTCCTGGGGCGCTGGCAGCGCGCCAGCATCACCCAGCGCATGGCCGGGCTGCTGGGCCTGCTGGTGCTGGCCGGGCTGCTGCCCGGCGCCATGGGCTGGGAAGGGCCGGCGGTGCTCGCCGGACAGGCCGTGGTGCTGGTGCTGCTGGCACTTTTCATTATCTGGCGCGTGGATCGCAGCATCACCAAGTCGTTGGTGGATGCCAACATGCTGGCGCGTGACATTGCGGGCTGCAACCTCACGACCGTGCTCAGCGGACGGCGTGGTCGCCACCCCATGGTGCTGCTGACGGAGCGGCTGCAGCAAATCCAGATCAATCTGCGCGCCGTGGTGGGCGATGCACGCGGCGAAATCGCTGGGTTTGGCCAGATTTCTGGCGAAATGCACCGCGGCGCCCAGCACCTGGCCGAGCGCACCGAGTCGCAGGCCGCGAGCCTGGAGGAGACCGCAGCGTCGATGGAGGAGCTGTCCACCACCGTGCGCCAGTCCGCCGACACGGCACAGCAGATTGCCAAGGAAAGTGAGCGCAGCGCCCAACTGGCGCGCGAGGGCGGGCAGGCCGTGGCCACAGTCACGCAGGTGATGCAGTCCATCGAGGATTCGTCGCGCCAGATGGGGCAGATCATCTCCACCATCGAAGGCATTGCATTCCAGACCAATATCCTGGCGCTGAACGCCGCCGTGGAGGCCGCGCGCGCAGGCGAGCAGGGCAAGGGCTTCGCCGTGGTGGCGGGCGAGGTGCGCGCGCTGGCGCAGCGCAGCGCCCAGGCGGCGGGCGAGATTCGCGCGCTCATCAGCACCTCGAACGGGCATGTGGCGCATGGCGCGGGCCAGGTGCAGGCGGCGGGCAAGACTATCGCCCAGGTGGTCGATTCGGCCGCCTACGTGAACCAGCTGATGGAACAGATCGGCACCGCCGCGCGCGAGCAGACCATGGGCATCGCGCAGGTCAACACCGCCGTGGTCGACTTGAACCAGGTGACGCAGCAAAACGCTGCGCTGGTACAGGAATCGGCCGATGCGGCCAACCACATGAACTCCAACGCCGGCGTGCTGGGGCGCACGCTGGCCGTGTTCCGCTTGCCTGGCGACCGCGTTTAGCGGGTTAAACAGGCTTTTAAGGCGGCAGGCTTCGGGGCACTACTGCCGTGCCGTGCGTACGTGGCGCGGCAGCGGCTGCGGGTGGCTGGTGCGCAGCGGGTTGATGTCCAGCCCGCCGCGGCGCGTGTAGCGTGCGTACACCGTCAGCTTGAGCGGGCGGCAGCGTGCAGTGATGTCCATGAACATGCGTTCGACGCACTGTTCGTGGAATTCGTTGTGGTTGCGAAAGCTCACGATGTACTGCAACAGGCCCGCCTGGTCGATCTGCGGGCCGCTGTAGCTGATCTGCACGCTGCCCCAGTCTGGCTGCCCCGTGACCAGGCAGTTACTTTTGAGCAGGCGGCTGGTCAGCGTCTCGGTGACAGGCGCTTCATCGAAGGCGGCGGTGAGCAGGGCAGGCTCCGGCTGGTAGTGCGTGCATTCCACGTCCAGACGGTCAAGGTCCAGGCCGCTGAGCTCGTGCACGGGTTCCTGGTCAAACTGCTCCGGCGCCACCAGGCGTACGCCCACGGTGCCCGGGCTGGCCGTACCGCGCCAGACGGCTTCGCTCAGGTCGGCACGCAGGCGTTCGCGCACGGCGTCGCTGCTGTCGAAGCGCGTGCCGTTGAAGCTGTTGAGGTACAGCTTGAACGACTTGCTCTCGATGATGTTCGGTGTTTCGCAGGGCACGGTGACGTGCGCCAGCGCCACCTGCGGCTTGCCGCGCGCGTTCAGCCACGACAGCTCGAACGCCGTCCACAGGTCGGCGCCGAAGAAGGGCTGGGTGCCGGTGATGCCGATCTCGGCGCGCTTGGGCGCGCGGGCGATGGGAAACAGCAGGGCCGGATCGTACTGGTCGGCATATGCCGAGGCTTTGCCCAGGGGGGACTGCGCAGGATGGTTCATGATTTGCTACTAAAAATATAGCTGCTTGCGCTTGCTTGGAAAGCGCTAGAGCCACTTTTTGTTTGAAATTTCAGTGCCTCAGCGACGCAGTACGCTGCGGTAGAAAAAGACACAAAGGCCGCCAAAATACAGCAGCCCCAGCCACATGGCAGGGGCAAACCCTTCGCCCACCAGGGCCAGGGGCGCATCGTGGCCGCTGAAGCCGATCAAGGCCGCCAGCAGCAGGCCCATGAGGCTCTCGCCCACGATCAGGCCCGAGGCCAGCAGCAGTCCGCGCTCCTCCGCGGCGGCGGCCCAGTCCGGCCCCAGGCGCGCTTTGGCGCTGCGAAGGCCGCGCTGCAGGCTCCAGCCCAGCGCGGCGCCCACGGCCAGCGTCAGGCCGATGGTGGGCGGCAGGTAGATGCCCAGGCCCACCGCCAGCGGCGGCAGCGCACCGCGCCCGCAGCGGCGCAAGGCCACGTCGGCTGCGATGACGCCAACGCCCAGCAGCACGCCCAGCCCCAGCATCGTCCACTCCAGCGCGCCGCTGAAGATGCCGCTGGCGATCTGCTGCATCAGCGTGGCCTGCGGGGCGGCCAGGGCCTGTGCCGGGTCCATGCCCGGGCGCGGCAAGGCACCAGCAAACCCATAGGCGTTGTAAAGCAGGTCGAGCACGGGCGGAATCACCACGGCCCCCACCAGGCAACCGATGATGAGCACCACCTGCTGGCGCCAAGGGGTGGCCCCTACCAGGTAGCCGGTCTTGAGGTCCTGCAGGTTGTCGTTGGAGATGGCCGCCATGGCCAGGATCACCGACACCATGAACAGCACCAGCGCCACGCCCAACGGGCCCGAGACGCTGGCCGCGAACGCCGGCACCAGCGTGTGCAGCGCCAGCAGCGCCAGGCCCATCAGGATGGTGGCGATGATGCCGATGCCCGAGATCGGGCTGGCCGACGAACCCACCAGCCCGGCCATGTAGCCGCAGGCCGCCGCCACCAGGAAGCCGAACACCGCCGCGAACAGCACGCACAGGGCGGTGAGGGCGTAGCGCGTGGCGGGTGGCATGTCCGGCAGGTACTGGGCGATGAAGCCTTGGGTGACCAGGAACAGCACCGCCAGCGCGGCCGCGCCGATGGCCAGCATCCAGTGCCGGGGCATGTCCTGGTCGGTCGCGGGCACTGCTGTACTGCCGGCTTTGGGCCGTGCGCCCTGCTGGCGAACCGCTTGCAGGATGGGGCGAATCAGCGTGGCCACGGTCCACAGGGCCGAAATGCCAATCACCCCCGCACCGAGAAAGCGTACCTTGCCCGCCCACAGCTGGTTGGCCAGCGCAGGCAGGGCCTGCCCGTGCTCCGCAGGGGCCAGGGCGGTGAGCCAGGGCACTGCAACGCCCCAGCACAGCACCAGCCCCAACAACACCGCCACGCCGGCGGCGGCGCCCATCAGGTAGCCGGCGGCCAGCAACGCGGGCGAAAAGCCAGCCGCCACCCGGAACACCACGCCCCCGGCAGGAATCCATAGGTTGACCGCATCGCCCAGCAGGCGCAGGCCGCCGCTCAGGAAGCCGAACAGCGCGGCCAGCCCGGTGCCCCAGCCCAACTGGCGCAGGCCCGCGCTCTGCCCCTTGCCCTCGGCCTTATGGCGCTGGGCCTCGCCCACGCGCAGCACTTCGGCGGCGGCCACGCCCTCGGGGTAGGGCAGGCCGGACTGGACCACCATCACGCGCCGCAGCGGCACGGTGTAGAGCACACCCAGGGTGCCGCCGGCGGCGCAGACCAGTGCCGTTTGCCAGAAGGGAAAGCCGTTCCACAGCCCGAGCATGAGCAGTGCCGGCAGCACGAAAATCACCGATGACAGTGTGCCAGCCGCCGACGCCTGGGTCTGCACCAGGTTGTTCTCCAGGATGTTGGAGTCGCGCAGGCGGTACAGCAGCGCCATCGAAATCACGGCGGCGGGAATGGCCGAGGCGAAAGTCAGCCCGACTTTGAGGCCGAGGTAGACATTCGCCGCCGTGAAGGCCAGCGTGATAAGTGCGCCAAGGAAGACACCGCGTACGGTGAACTCACACACAGGGGTGGTGGGTGGTGCCATGGGGGGCTCGCTTTGTGCAGGGGGCGTCATGCGTGACGCCGTGCCAGGGCCTGCCACGCAGGGGGGTCAGTGGAACTCGCGCTCGCGCAGCCATTTTGTGGCGATCCATTTTTCCCCCGCGTGCACAGGGGCGCCAGCGTGCAGGGTCCGGGTGTCCGGATCGGGGCGCGCGTAGCTGAAGAACACCGCGTGGCCCGGATGCGGCGTCACCTCCAGGCCCACGTCGGGGAAGGTGGTGGCGCCGCCCTGGGCGGGTGCGTTCAGGTACAGCACCAGGGTGGCCACACGCTGGCCGCCCCGGCGCACCAGGGTGGGGGTGCCGCGCTGGGCGGGGTCGAAATAGTCGTAGTGCGGCTTGTATTCGGCGCCCGGGCCGTAGCGCAGCACTTGCAGGCCCTCGCCATGCTCCACGGGCCAGTTCACCAGCCGGGCAATGCGCGCCTCGATGCGCTGGACCAGCGCCGTTTCGCCACGCTGGAAAAACATGCCCTCGCTGGTGCGGTCGGCGTTGACCTCTTCACCACCAGTGGCTGTGGCCACGGTGAGCGAGCGCGCCATGCGCGGGCGCGCGGCGTCGATCAGCGCCGTGCATTCCTCGGGCGAGAGCAGGTTGCCCAGCAGCACGACGCGCGGGTGTGCCAGGGCCATGAGCACGTCCACCGTGCGGTCGCCAACATCGATGCGCGTGGGAGCGCCTTGCAGCGCAGGCTCGGGCAGGTTCGTGGCAGGTGTGGCCTCTGGCGAGGCGGCTGCGGCAGTGTCCGAGGGCAAGGCTTCCTCGGCGGCCTGGCGGGCCACTTGGGCGTCCCAGCCGGCCTGGCACATGGCATCGACCAGGGCGGGTAAATCCAGCCCCTCGGCCGCCCGCTCGGCGATCCATGCGCGCAGCGCGGGCGTAATGGGCTGGCGGGCGCTCATGGCTGTGCCGCGCGGCGGAACACCAGGCGCTCGGGGGAGGAGGCAGCGGGGTGGAAGGCGTAGCCCTCCAAGTCGAAGCCTTCGAGCTGGCGTGGCGTGCTGGCGCGCTGCTGGATGGCCCAGCGTGCCATCAGGCCGCGCGCGCGCTTGGCATAGAAGCTGATGATCTTGTAATGGCCGCCCTTGTAGTCCTCGAACACGCACTCGACCACGCGGGCGCTGAGCGCCTTGCGGTCCACGGCCTTGAAATACTCCTGCGACGCCAGGTTCACCACCACCGGGTCGGTATCGTCCGCCAACTGGCGGTTCAGGTGCTCGGCGATGCGCGCGCCCCAGAACTGGTACAGGTTGGCGCCGGCATCCGTGGCCAGGCGCGTGCCCATTTCCAGGCGGTAGGGCTGCATCAGGTCGAGCGGGCGCAGCACGCCGTAGAGTCCGCTGAGGATGGCAAGGTGCTGCTGCGCCCAGTCCAGGTCGGGCAGTGAGAGCGTGGCGGCCTGCAGGCCCTCGTATACGTCGCCATTGAAGGCCATCACGGCCTGGCGTGCGTTCTCCTGCGTGAAGCGGGGCGACCATGCGCCGTAGCGTGCCACGTTGAGCGCTGCCAGTGCGTCGCTGATGGACATGAGCGAGGCAATGTCCTGGGGCGAGCGGGTGCGCAGCACGTCGATCAGGCGGGCGGCGTCTGGAATGAACTGGGGCTGGGAGTGCGGCAGCCCGGCAGGAAGCGGGCTGTCGTAGTCCAGCGATTTGGCGGGGGAGAGCAGAAACAGCATGGGGCTGGGACTCCTGAGTTTCTAGCCAAATTGGGCTGCAGGCTTTGCTGGGAAAGCGCTGGCAGCTATGGTTTTTGAATATCAACCCCGGGGCGCAGCCCCGGGGTACTGCGCCATCAGCTGCGCTGCGTCTGCTCGAAAGGCAACTGCAGGTCGCTCAGGTCGCGGCGGGTTTCCACCAAGACCAGCGGGCCTTCGTCGGGCACGACCACCGGCGGCCGCTCACGTGGCACATGGGCGGGACGGGGCTCGGCAGCAATCGCGGCTTGCACGGCGGCCACCTTGTCGGCGTCCGAATTCACCCACTGCAGGCCGGATGCCGCGGCGATCTGCGCCAGCTCGCTGACGGGCAGCGTGAAGGATTGCACCTTGGGCATGCCTGCTGCGGAGACCACGGGTGCCACAGGTGCCACAGGTGCCACAGGTGCCGCGGGTGCTGGTGCGGCGACTGTCGCCTCTGCAGCTGGTGCTACGGGCGCTGCGGCCACCACGGCAGGCGCTGCCTCGGCGGCTGTGGCTGGCACGGGGGCACTGGCCTCCTCAGCGACTGGCGTGGCTACCACCGGGGCTGCGGTGGCGGTCACCGCAGCCTCTGGGGCAGGGGCTTCGACCGGCGTGGCTGCTTCGGGGGCGCTGCCCGGGGCGACCGGCGCGGCGGTGAAGTAGCTGCGGCGCGGTGCCTCTTCGGTGCTGGCGTCTTCCACCGGGGTGGGGGTGGGTGCTGCCTCCGCCGCGCCCTCCTCACGGGCAGGGCGCTCGCCCTGTTCACCACGGTTGCGGCGGTCGCGGCCATAGCGGTCACGCGAGCGGCGCTCGCGGCGCTGCTCTTCGCTGGCTGGCGCGGCGGCTTCTGGCGCAACCGTGTCGTTGCCCGTCAAGTCCAGGTCGGGCAGGGAGGACAGCGGTGCGGTGTCGGCAAAGTCGGCCACCGGCAGGGGCGCGGAGGTGCCTTCGCCACGCGGGGCACGCTCGCGGCGACCGCCTTCGGTGCGCTCCGGGCGTTCAGCACGTTCGCCGCGCTCGGTGCGTTCGCGGCGGCCATTGCCGTCGCCGCGCTCGCGGCGCTCGCCATTGCGCGGTGCACGCTCGCTGCGGGCTTCCTGGGGCGCACCGTCGGTGGTCGGTGTGGTGCCTTCGGCATCGATGGCCGGGCGTGCGTCCGCATCACGGCGCGCACGCTGGTCGCGCGGGGCGTTGCCATTGCGCTCGCCTTGGCGTGGTTCGCCGCTGCGTTCTGTGCGGCGGCCGTTGCGGGCCTCTGCCGTACTGCCCTGGGCTTCGCCGCGCGCTGCACCGCGTTCGCCATTGCGGCGGTTGCGGCCGTCGCCACGTCCTTCACCACGCCCTTCGCGGCGGGCGCCGACTGCGGCGTCCGTGGCGGCAGCTGGGGCTGCCACGGGCGCTGGCGCCGGGGCCGCGCCAAAGCCGAACAGGCTCTTGAGCCAAGCGAAAAAGCCTTGCTCCTGCGGAGCCGGGGCAGGCGACGGTGCCGGGCTGGGGGCTGCCGCCGCGGGCGTGGCGCCGGGGCGCTGGCCATTGCGCGGTGGGCGCTGCGCACCTTCGGGGCGCGCCTCTGCCACGGGGGCCGGGGCATCGGGCAGCACCCCCTTGATGACCGGCGTCTGCTTGTTGGTCGGCTCTTGCGAGCGGCGCGTGACCTGGGTGCGCTCTTCCTGCTCTTCGGCGAGCTTGTAGCTTGCCTCGATGTGGTCCAGTCGCGGGTCGTCGTGCTTGAGGCGCTCGAGCTTGTAGTGCGGCGTCTCCATCGACTTATTGGGCACCATGAGCACGGACACGCGTTGCTTGAGTTCGATCTTGGCGATCTCGGTGCGCTTTTCGTTCAGCAGGAAGGACGCCACTTCCACCGGCACTTGGACGTGCACGGCGGCGGTGTTGTCCTTCATCGACTCCTCTTGGATGATGCGCAGGATTTGCAGCGCCGAGGACTCGGTGTCGCGGATGTGGCCGGAGCCGCCGCAGCGCGGGCAGTTGATGTGGGCGCCTTCCGACAGGGCGGGCTTGAGGCGCTGGCGGCTCATCTCCATCAGGCCGAACTTGCTGATGGTGCCGAACTGCACGCGCGCGCGGTCTTGGCGCAGGGCGTCGCGCAGGCGGTTTTCCACTTCGCGGCGGTTCTT